>Ga0116231_10007260_pt1 | contig 20447 bp, 16 predicted proteins | sample S1TSphgellanicum_2_FD_89695 | JGI IMG/M metagenome (GOLD analysis project Ga0116231, IMG submission 89695) | Host-associated microbial communities from peat moss isolated from Minnesota, USA - S1T2_Fd - Sphagnum magellanicum MG | ecosystem: Host-associated > Plants > Peat moss > Unclassified...
ACCTCCGGCGTGACAGGCCGGCGCTCTAACCAACTGAGCTACACCCGCAAAAGCGTGTCGCGCCGTGTAAAGGGGTATCAAACCAGCGTCAAGCGCGTGACAACGCGGATGTAGGCAAGGCCAGGGGGCTTTGCCCCCTGGACCCCCATTGGGGCGTCGGCCCTACGGGCCGCCTCATAATTGATGGCGCGCCTCCGGCGCGACAGGCCCCAAACCCCATTTAGTTTTAAAGGATTACGGGAGGGCGGGGTAACGCGCCGCGACGGCCGGTATCATAAAACAAAAAAACGGGACGGCGCGTTACCCCGCCCTCCCGTAATCCTTAAGTCTAGGGGTCTGGGGCCTTACGGCCCCAGCGGGGTCCAGGGGCGGCGCCCCTGGCCTTGCATAAATGCACATTGGTTGCCCCGAATAGGCGGTGACGGGTTTGAACCGCCGACCCTCTCGGTGTAAACGAGACGCTCTACCGCTGAGCTAACCGCCCTTGAGGGATTTTGGGCCGTGTGAGTTGGCCGAACGGTCCGGTATATTAGTTAACGGCGTCTTTCAGTGTCTTACCGGGCTTGAAGCGGACCGAGGTGGAGGCGGGGATATCGATTTCCACGCCGGTACGCGGGTTGCGGCCTTTGGAGGCTTCGCGCTCGGCGGTGGCGAAGGTGCCAAACCCGACCAGGCGGACTTCGGTTTTCGCCTTCAGCGATTTTTCGATGGCGCCGAACACGGCGTCCACGACTTCGGCGGCCTTGGCTTTGGAAATGTCGGTTTCTTCGGCGACGGCGGCGATCAAGTCCATTTTGTTCACGGGTTCACTCCCTGTTTCGGTTCACATAAAAAACTCCTGCCTGCGCCTATCATGGCGCGCAGGCAGGGCACAAAGCAAAGCGCTGCCGTGCATACTCAACATGCGCCCTTGCCGTCAAACCCGCGGTTTAGTGCGGCAACGGCAAGGCCGGGGCGGCGCCCGCGGCTTTCGGGGTCTCCTCGGCCGCTTCTTCCCATTCGATCGGCTCGGGCTTGCGGCTGAGCGCCAGACCGATGACCTCGTCCACGTGCGAGACCGGGATAATCGTCAGCCCTTTTTTAACATTTGCAGGAATTTCAATGAGATCTTTCTCATTATCCTTGGGGATGACGACCGTGGTGATGCCGGCGCGAAGTGCCGCCAGGAGTTTTTCCTTCAACCCGCCGATCGGCAGCACGCGGCCGCGCAGCGTGATCTCGCCGGTCATGGCGATATCGCGGCGGATCGGGATGCCGGTGATGGCGCTGACGATCGAGGTTGCCATGGCGATGCCGGCGGAGGGGCCGTCCTTCGGCGTGGCACCTTCCGGCACGTGCACATGGATATCCCGCTTGTCGAAGAAGGGCGGCTTGATGCCGAACTGCACGGCGCGCGAGCGGATATAGGAGTAGGCCGCCTGCACGCTTTCCTGCATCACGTCGCCCAATTTGCCGGTTTGCTTGATGCCGCCTTTGCCGGGCAGCAGCACGCTCTCGATGGTGAGGATTTCACCGCCGACCTCGGTCCAGGCCAGGCCGGTGACGACGCCGACCATGTCCTCGGCCTCGGTCTCGCCGTAGCGAAATTTCGCGACACCTGAGAATTTCTCGAGGTTGCGCTTGGTGATCACCACCTTCTTAGTCTTCGAGGTGACGATTTCCTTCACCGCCTTACGGGCGAGGTTGGCGATCTCACGCTCGAGGTTACGCACCCCGGCTTCGCGCGTATAGGTGCGGATCAGCTCGTGCAGCGCGTCGTCGGAGACCGACCATTCGTCTTTCTTCAAGCCATGGGCTTCGCCCTGCTTGTTGATGAGATGCCGCTTGGCGATTTCAACCTTTTCATCCTCGGTATAGCCTGGGATGCGGATGATCTCCATGCGGTCCAGCAGCGGCTGGGGCATGCGCAGGGAGTTCGCGGTGGTGACGAACATCACGTCCGACAGGTCGTAATCGACCTCCAAATAATGATCCGCGAAGGTCGCGTTCTGCTCGGGGTCCAAAACCTCCAGCAGGGCCGAGGAAGGATCGCCACGCCAATCGGCGCCGAGCTTGTCGATCTCGTCCAGCAGGAAGAGCGGGTTGGAGGTTTTCGCCTTCTTCATGCCCTGAATCACCTTGCCCGGCATGGAGCCGATATAGGTGCGCCGGTGGCCGCGGATTTCCGCTTCGTCCCGCACGCCGCCTAAGGACATGCGCACGAAATTACGCCCCGTGGCCTTGGCGATGGATTTGCCGAGCGAGGTTTTACCCACACCTGGCGGGCCAACCAGGCAGAGGATGGCGCCGCGCAGTTTCGGGCTGCGCGACTGCACGGCGAGATATTCGACGATGCGCTCCTTGATCTTCTCGAGCCCGTAATGATCGGCGTTGAGAATACGCTCGGCCTCCAGCACGTCGTTTTTGATCTTGCTGCGCTTCTTCCAGGGGATGCCGAGAATCCAGTCAAGATAGTTGCGCACCACCGTCGCTTCCGCGCTCATCGGGCTCATGCTGCGCAATTTCTTCAACTCAGCCAGGGCCTTTTCGCGCGCCTCCTTGGTGAGTTTGGTGGCCTTGATCTTGGCTTCGAGCTCGGCGGTTTCGTCCTTGCCGTCCTCGCCCTCGCCCAGCTCCTTCTGGATCGCCTTGAGCTGCTCGTTCAAATAATATTCGCGCTGGGTCTTCTCCATCTGGCGCTTGACCCGGTTGCGGATTTTTTTCTCGACCTGCAGGACCCCGATCTCGGATTCCATATGGTTGAACACGCGCTCCAGCCGCTCGGCCGTGCTGTCGAGCTCCAGCAGCTCCTGCTTTTCGGAGATTTTTAGGCCGAGATGGCTGGCCACCGTATCGGCGAGTTTGGAGGGCGATTCGATCTGGTTGATCGAGACCAGCACTTCCGGGGCGATTTTTTTGTTAAGCTTGATATATTGCTCGAACTGGGTGACCACGGTGCGGCCCAACGCCTCGACCTCCTTGGCCTCGTCGGCGCGGTCCTCGATCGGGTCGGCAAACACCTCGAAATAATCCTCGGTCTCCTTGAAGCCGGTGATCCGCGCGCGGCGGATACCCTCGACCAGCACTTTTACCGTGCCGTCGGGCAGCTTCAGGAGCTGCAAAATCGTGGAGACGGTGCCGACCTTGTAGATGTCATCGGCGGAAGGATCGTCCTGTGCGGCGTTTTTCTGCGCGACCAGCAGGATCTGCTTGTCCTCCTTCATCACGCTTTCCAGCGCGCGCACGGATTTGTCGCGGCCGACAAAGAGCGGCACGATCATATGCGGGAAGACGACGATGTCGCGCAGCGGCAGCACCGCGAGCGTCTCGTGGGCCAGGCCAGTTTTGATGGGTTCAGACATTTGAATTTCCTTTAAGCCGCATCTCCCGCCCGATAAGGCACGGCAGATGGTGCCGGGGTAACCGGCCACTGATGACATATCGGTAACAGGCCGCGTACCCGCAAGCCCCTCGGCGCCGGATGGAGACTGGCGCCCCGGTCAGGACGCCTCCTCCACCCGTTTTTCCGAATACATGAACAACGGCTCGGCCCGGCCTTCGGCCACCTCACCGCTGATCACCACCTCCTCCACCCCGTCCAGCCCCGGCAGGTCGAACATGGTGGCGAGCAGGATGGATTCCATAATGGAGCGCAGGCCGCGCGCCCCGGTTTTGCGCTTGATGGCGCGTGCTGCGACCACCTTCAGCGCATCCTCGGTAAAGGTGAGCTTCACCCCCTCCATCTCGAACAGCCGGCCATATTGCTTGACCAGCGCGTTCTTCGGCTTGGTGAGAATCTCGATCAGCACGGTCTCATCCAGGTCATCCAGCGTGGCGACCACCGGCAGACGGCCGATGAATTCCGGGATCAGCCCGAATTTGAGCAGATCCTCGGGTTCGACCTCGCGCAGGATCAGCCCGGTCCGGCGCTCATCCTGGCTTCGCACATCGGCGCCGAAGCCGATGCCCGACCCCTTGCCGCGCTGCGAGATGATCTTCTCCAGCCCCGCGAAGGCGCCCCCGCAGATGAACAGGATGTTGGTGGTATCGACCTGCAGAAACTCCTGCTGCGGGTGCTTGCGGCCGCCCTGCGGCGGCACCGAGGCGACGGTGCCCTCCATGATCTTCAGAAGCGCCTGCTGCACGCCCTCACCCGAGACATCCCGGGTGATCGACGGGTTGTCCGATTTGCGGCTGATCTTGTCCACCTCGTCGATATACACAATCCCGCGCTGCGCCCGCTCGACATTGTAATCAGCCGCCTGCAGCAGCTTGAGGATGATGTTCTCCACATCCTCACCCACATAGCCGGCCTCGGTCAGCGTGGTCGCGTCCGCCATGGTGAACGGCACGTCCAGAATCCGCGCCAGCGTCTGCGCCAGCAGGGTCTTGCCCGAGCCGGTGGGGCCGACCAGCATGATGTTGGACTTGGCAATCTCGATATCATTATTCTTGGTGGCGTGGCTCAAACGCTTGTAATGGTTGTGCACGGCGACCGAGAGCACTTTTTTGGCGTGCGCCTGGCCGATCACGTAGTCATCCAGCACCTTGCAGATCTCGCGCGGCGTCGGCACCCCGTCCCGCGACTTCACGAGATGGGTCTTGTGCTCCTCGCGGATGATGTCCATGCAAAGTTCGACGCATTCATCACAGATGAACACCGTCGGCCCCGCAATCAGCTTGCGGACCTCATGCTGTGACTTCCCGCAAAAGGAACAATACAGCGTGTTCTTCGTGTCGCTCGACTTGCTGCTCATATCCACTCCACAGCGCGCAAAATATAAGAGAAAAGACTAGACCCCCGAACGGGAGGGCACAAGCGCCCGCAATTGCGCGTCAGAAAATTCGGGGAATCCAATGGTTTGGCCGCGCGAGCCGCCCGATGGGGCGGACTCGCGCAAGGCCGGCCGTCAGAAAACTGTCAAAAATAGGTCGCGTGAAGCGGTCGCTTTTTTGAAAAAAAGCGCCGCCCCAAAACATTTGCCTCCAAGGCGACGGCGGCGCCACCGGCAACGCCCGAACGGAATCAAAAGTTTTTTTGGTTCTTTTTTTTCAAAAAAAGAACCGCTTACTTAATCACTTGGCCGGTTTTTCCTCACCGTCCGGCTTGGCATCCCCCGGCAGCGGCTGGTTCTTCACCACCTCGTCCACCAGGCCGAAATCCTTGGCCTCCTGCGCGGAAAGATAGGAATCCCGCTCCAGCTTGGCCTCGATCGCCTCCAGCGGCTGGCCGGTATGGTCCACATAGATCTGGTTCAGCCGGCGGCGCAGGTTGAGGATTTCGCGCGCCTGGATTTCGATGTCGCTGGCCTGGCCCTGGGCGCCGCCGGAGGGCTGGTGCACCATCACCCGGGCATTCGGCAGGGCAAAGCGCTTGCCCTTCTCGCCGGCGCAGAGCAGCAGGCTGCCCATGCTGGCGGCCTGGCCGATGCACACCGTGCTGACCGGCGAGCGGATATATTGCATGGTGTCGTAAATCGCGAGGCCGGACGACACGACGCCGCCGGGGCTGTTGATATAAAAGGAAATATCCTTGTTCGGGTTCTCGCTCTCCAGAAACAGCAACTGCGCGCAGATCAGCGAACTCACCTGGTCATAGACCTGCCCGGTGAGAAAAATAATCCGCTCTTTCAACAGCCTGGAATAGATATCATAGGAGCGCTCGCCGCGCGCGGTCTGCTCCACCACCATCGGCACGAGGTTGTTGTTATAGACCTCGACCGGATCCCGATCCCACATTTTATGTACTTCCTCTCAAGCGATAACCACCCCATCCGGCCCCAAACTCACGCCTTTAGCAAGGCCGCGAGCCGGGCGGAGCAGAGCGTCATAGATGGTAAGTTAGATGATCGCGGCGGTTCGTCTAGTCCTGGGGCGGGAGGGGGAGGCAAGCGGTCGCTTTTTTGAAAAAAAAGCTCCGCAAAAAATTTTTATCCCTAGGGGCGGTTGCGGTCCAACCCGCAACGCCCCCAAGGACAAAAGTTTTTTTGGTTCTTTTTTTCCTAAAAAAAGAACCGCTTTCTTAAACCTCCGGGTCCGCCGCCAGCTCTTCCGGCGTTACGCTGGTTTCCTCCTGCGTCACCCGGCCCAGCAGATAATCCACCACCTTGTCCTCGAAAATCGGCCCGCGGAAGCGCTCCAGCGCCTGCGGGTTCTTTTTGAAGAACTCCAGCACCTGCATCGCCTGGTCGCGGTATTTCATCGCCTCGTTGAACATCGCGCGCTGCATGTCCTGCTCGGTGACGGTGATGGCGTTGCTGCGGCCGATCTCGGCCACCAGCAGGCCGAGCCGCACGCGCCGGTCGGCGATCGCGCGGTATTCCGCCTTCAGGGTGTCTTCATCCTTGGCGGCGTCTTCCGGGTCGGCCCGGCCGGCGGATTTTTCCTGCTCCACCTGGCGCCAGATTTCGGCGAACTCGGCCTCCACCAGGCTCACCGGCGCCTCGAACTTTGCCCGCTCGGCCAGCGCGTCCAGCAGGCCGCGTTTGAGTTTCAGGCGGGTCATCTGGTCATATTCGCGGGAAATCTGCTCGGTCACCTTGCCCCGCAGCTCGTCCAGCGACTCCAGGCCAACCGCCTTGGCGAATTCATCGTCGATCGCCGGGGTTTGCGCCACCGCCAGGCTTTTGGCGGTGATCTCGAATGCCGCGGTCTTGCCGGCCAGCTCCTTGGCGCCGTAATCCTCGGGGAAATTGACCGTGATGGTGCGGGTCTCGCCCGGGGCCATGCCGACCATTTGCTCGGTAAAGCCCGGAATGAAGCCCTGGCCATCGACGATGACGGCGACATCGCTCGCCGTGCCGCCGTCGAACGCCGTGCCGTCGATCCGGCCGATGAAATCCACCGTCAATTGCTCGCCCTTTACCGCGGCGCGCGGCTCTTCGACGGGGATAAAGCTCTGGCGCTGCGCGGCGAGCTTGTTCAGCGCCTCGGCGATCGCCTCGTCCGACACCGCGGCGACCGGCTTGCTGAGCGTGATGTCATCGAGCGCGGGCAGCGTGATTTCGGGCAGGATTTCCATCTCGACGGTGAATTCCAGGTCGGAATTCTGGCCGGGCTTGGTGATCTCGAGTTTCGGCTGCACCGCCGGGCGCAGATTGCGCTCGGAGAGCAGCTGGTCGGAGGCCTCGTTCACCGCGCCCTCGACGATTTCGGCGCTGACCGCCGCACCGTAGCGCTTGCGCACCATGGACATCGGCACCTTGCCCGGGCGGAAGCCCGGCATCTGCATGGTCCGGCCAAGCTCGGCCAAGCGTTTTTCACGCTTTGCGGCCAGTTCGGGTTCGGGCACCACCACGGTAAAGCCGCGCTTCAAGCCATCAACAAGCGTTTCGGTAACCAACATCGACGAATACTTCCTCAAAAATCAGCCAATTCAAGCCAACTGGTGCGGGCGGAGGGACTTGAACCCCCATGACTTGCGCCACCAGAACCTAAATCTGGCGTGTCTACCAGTTTCACCACGCCCGCGTGAGCCGAGCCTGCAAGCCGCGCCGTCTAGCGCGAAGCGCACAAGTTCACAAGCACGACACTCGTAACCGGGCACAAAACCGCTTATCTGCGTGCCCTTATGGCAGCGTTGAACGAAACCCCGGACGCCGACCGCCCCCGCCGGATGCGCCGGGGTTGGATAATCCTGACCGCCATGGCGGTCGTCATCATATTGCCGATTGCCGGGTTTGCTCTGCTGGTGGCGCGCTTCAACCCGGCCTCTCTGGTGGCGCCGGTGACCGCGGCGGTGGAGCGCGCCACCGGCCGCACGCTTATGATATCCGGACCGGTCAGCATCAAACTCTCGCTCCACCCGGTGATCGAGGCGGATGGCCTCACTTTGTCCAACCCGGCGGGCTACGCCACCGCGGATTTGTTGAGCCTGCGCCAGGTGCAGGCGCGGATCGGTTTGCTGCCGCTGTTTTCGCACCACATCGATATTTCTGAGCTGGTGCTCGTCGCCCCCACGCTCAATCTGTCCCGCAACGCCGCCGGCACCGCGGATTGGGACGTTTCGCAGCGCCCGCCTGCCCCAGCCAATGCCGCGCCGCCGGCGCCGGCCACGAACCAGACGGGCTACAGCATCGCCCTGCAGGCGGTAAAAATCACCGATGGGCTGGTCACCATGCCCGGTGCGGCGATTTCGCTGCCGAGCCTGACCGGCACGGCGGAGTCCTTCGCAGCACCGCTGCACATCACCGCCAATGCGCTGCTCGGCGCCGCCCCGGTGACACTGACCGGCAGTGTCGGGCCGATCGCGCGTTTCTCCGGCACCGGCAGTGGCCCCTGGCCGGTTGATCTCACGCTCGGCCTGGGCGGCGCTACGGCGCATGTGCAAGGCAGCGTCGCCAGCCCGCGCACCGGCCAGGGCTATGACGCGGCAATCTCCGTGTTGATCCCGGACCTAACCACGCTCACCGCCGCCCTGCCGCAATCTTTGCGCGGCACAATCGCCCTGCCGCCGGTGAAAAATATCACCGGCAGCGTGCATATCACGGACCAAGGCAGCCTGATGCCGGGGTTAAGCAATCTATCGATCAAGACCGGCACGTCCGATCTATCCGCCTTCGCCCCTGGCCTCAGCCTCACCACGCTTGATCTGGAGATGCCGGCGTTGAGCGCGCCGCTGAGCATAACCGCCACCGGCGCGCAGGGTGCCATACCGTTGAAACTCTCCGGCAGCCTTGGCCCGCTGCAATCGGTATTGCCGGCCGCCTGGTTCCCGGCCGGCGCCGCGCCCCCCGGCAGCTATCCGGTCTCGCTCACCGCCACGGCGGGCAGCGCCAGCCTCAGCCTCACCGGCGCCATCGCGACGCCGCAGAAACTGGCCGGCGTCGCGCTGGCACTCTCCGCCACCATCCCTGATTTATCAGCGCTGAGCCCGCTCAGCCCCGCCCCATTGCCGGCGTGGAAGAACATCTCGCTGCAAACCACTTTGGTCGATCCCGGCGGACTCGGCCTGTCGCAATCAATCGGCCTCGATGACCTGGCATTGACCATGGACAATGCCGCTCTGGGCGGCGATGCCAGCCTGTATTTCGGCCCGCAGCCGCGGCTGCAAGCCGCGCTCAAATTCGGCACGCTGAACCTGGACGCGCTGCTGCCGGCCCCGGCACCTGCCGCACAACCCGGCGGCACGGCCATGCCCGCCAGCCCGGCGCCGCCTGCCTGGCCAAGCTGGTCCCTGCCCATCGGCCTGTTGAAAACCTCGAGCGCGGATATCCAGCTCGCGGCCGACAGCCTGATCTGGCGCCACGCCACCTACGCCGCCTTGGCGGCGCACGCCGTGCTGGCGAACGGCGTGCTCACCATCAACCCGGTCACCGGCGAAGTCCCCGGCGGCGGTGTCACCGCCAGTGCAAGCATCGACGCGACCAAATCCCCCGCCGCCGAGACCCTGCAGATCACCGGCCCGGCGCTTGCCCTGGCGCCGTTCCTCAACGCTTTTGGCCTGCCGGATACCGCGCAGGGCACCATGCAGGCGCGCCTGGCCGCCACCGCCACCGGCGATACGCTGGCCACGATGGCGGCGAGCCTGTCCGGGCAGCTCGGCATCGCCCTGGTGAACGGCGTGGTGGATGGCAGCGTGATGCACGCTTTGTTCGGCGCCATGGTGCAGGCCATCGGCCTGCCGGACAGCCTGGTCAGCGCGCAAGGCCCGGTGCCGGTGCGCTGCATGGCGCTCGCCGTCAACGCCGCCAATGGCACCGGCACGGTGCGCACCCTCACGCTCGATTCCAGCCGCCTGTTGCTGCAAGGCGGCGGCAGCCTCAATTTCGGCAACCAGACCATGAACCTCATCCTGGTGCCTGAATTCCCGCTCGCCGGCAGCCAGCTTAGCCTGCCGGTGCGCGTCGCCGGGCCGTTTACCAACCCCGCCACCGGCCTGGCGCCGGTCAGCGCGGTGGCGGACGCCGCCAAATCCGCCGTCGGCCTGCCGGTGGGCATTGTGAACAAGCTGCTCGGCGCCAATAACCTGATCGGCAAGGCCGCCGGCGCGCTGGGCATCGGCCCGAACGCCGATGCCTGCCCCGCCGCCCTGGCGCTCGGCCGGCTCGGCAATCCCGGACCCGCCGCGCCGCCGATGAGCAGCACAAACACCTCCGGCGCCGCCCCCGCCACCTCCGGCCCCGCCAATCTGTTGAAGGCCCTGTTCGGGACATGAAACGCTTCTGGGCCGAGGCCACCGCGGCCCCCACCGCGGAGGGCTACGCCGTGCTGCTGGACGGTAAACCGGTCAAACTCCCCACCGGCCGGCACCTCACCCACCCGCTGCCGGCCATCGCCGCAGCACTTGCCGCCGAATGGCAGGCGGCCGGGCAAAACTTCACGCCGGACGACCTGCCGCTCACCCGGCTTGCCACCACCGCGCAGGAGCGCATCGCCCCCAACCGCGCCGACATCGCCCGCCAGCTCGCCGCCTACGGCATGAACGATCTGCTCTGCTACCGGGCCAGCGAACCCGCGCTGGCCGCGCGCGAGGCGGCATGCTGGCAACCCTGGCTGGACTGGGCCGCAACCACGCTGGGCGCCCAACTGCTCACCACCACCGGCATCACCCCGATCGACCAGCCGCGCGGCACCCAGGCACGCTTCATCGGCATCCTGGAAGCGCTCCCGGACGATGAACTCGCCGGCCTCGGCGTCATCGTCCCGGCCCTCGGCAGCCTGATCCTCGGCCTCGCCATCGCCGCCGGCGCACTCACGCCGGACGCCGCCTGCGACGCCGCCTTCCTCAACGAAACCTGGCAGGAACGCAGCTGGGGCACGGATGACGAAGCCGCCGCCCGCCGCCAAACGGTCCGCACGGATGTCGAAACCAGCGCGCGGTTCATGGCGCTGGCGCGAAGCAAGTAAGCGGTCGCTTTTTTATCATATCGCGCCGCCCGTTTCAGACGCCGCGGCGCCGCCGCATCGTCATCGGGTTTATCATGTCGCGCGGCCCGATTCAGACGCTGCGGCGCCGCCGCATCGTCATCGGGACGCGAAGCTCCAAAAAATTTCGATCTTCTTTCAAAAAAACCAGCCCTTCCCTCTCGCCGCCACCCCGCTACACTGCGGCTTTCACGTTTCAGGAGATACCGGCATGAGCAAGAATTCCGACCTTTGGGCCCGCCGCGAGGCCGCCGTCCCGCGCGGGGTCGGCAACGCCCACCCGGTCTTCACCGCGCACGCCGAAAACGCGGAGCTCTGGGACGTCGAAGGCAAGCGCTATATCGACTTCGCCGGCGGCATCGCCGTGCTCAACACCGGCCACCGCCACCCCAAAGTGATGGCCGCCGTCGCCGAACAGCTCAGCCACTTCACCCATACCTGCTTCCAGGTCTCGCCCTATGAGAGCTACATCGCGCTCGCCGAACGCCTGAACGCCATGGCGCCGATCGAAGGACCCGCCAAAACCATCTTCTTCACCACCGGCGCCGAAGCGCTGGAAAACGCCGTCAAAATCGCCCGCGCTGCCACCGGGCGCTCCGGCATCATCACCTTCGCCGGCGGCTATCACGGCCGCACCATGATGACGATGTCGATGACCGGCAAAACCCTGCCGTATAAGAAAAAATTCGGCCCCATGCCGGGCGAGGTATTCCACGCGCCGTTCCCGCACGCGCCCTTCGTCGTCACCGTCCAAGACAGCCTGCGCGCCATCGACATGCTGTTCCGCGCCGATATCGAGCCCGACCGCGTCGCCGCCATCGTGCTCGAACCCGTGCAGGGCGAAGGCGGCTTCATCCAGGCGCCCGAAGAACTCCTCCTCGCCCTGCGCGCGCTGTGCGACCGCCACGGCATCCTGCTCGTCGCCGACGAAGTCCAAACCGGCTTCGCCCGCACCGGCAAAATGTTCGGCATCGAACACTCATCCATCAAACCAGACATGATGACGGTCGCCAAATCCCTCGCCGGCGGCTTCCCGCTCTCCGGCGTCATCGGCCGCGCCGCCATTATGGACGCCGCCGAACCGGGCGGCCTCGGCGGCACCTATGCCGGCTCGCCGCTCGCCTGCGCCGCCGCCCTCGCCGTGCTGGACGTCATCGAGGAAGAAAACCTGATCGAACGCGCCAACGCCATCGGTGCCAAAATGAAGGCCCGGCTGGAAGCCATCTCACTCAAAAACAACACAACCCCGATCGCCGCCATCCGCGGCCCCGGCGCCATGATCGCCTTCGACGTCGTCAAAACCCGCGGCACCGACGAACCCGACCCCGATACCACCAAACGCATCCTCACCACCGCCCGCAACCGCGGCCTCATCCTGCTATCCTGCGGCGTGTACGGCAACGCCATCCGCCTGCTCGTGCCCCTCACCGTGTCCGACACCATCCTCGACGAAGGCCTCGACATCCTGGAACTGGCCCTCGCCGCGTGAGGGCCAGTGGGCGAGTAAGGCCAGGGGCTCCGCCCCTGGACCCCGCTGGGGCCGTAAGGCCCCAGACCCCTAGACTTAAGGGTATTGGGAGGGTGGGGTCATTCGCCGCTTCTGCCGTCGTTATTAAACCAAGCGCGGGGGGCGAATGACCCCACCCTCCCAATACCCTTTAAAAACTAATTGGGGTTTGGGGCCTCCCGGCCCCAATGGGGGTCCAGGGGGCAAAGCCCCCTGGCCTTACGTACCCCACAGTCCCTACGCGAAGAAGATCAGTGTCAGGACGGCGTAGACCGGCGTCAGGACGATGGTCATGATGGCGGCGTAGGTGAGGAAGCCTGGCATGCGGACGCTGCGGCGGGCGGCGATGTCGCGGATCATTAGATTGGGGGCGTTGCCGAGATAGGTGACGGGGCCGAACAGGACGGAGCCGGCGGCGAGTGCTTGCAGCAGGTGGGCTGGGGGGGTGCTTAGGGTTGCGGCGTTGCCGCCGGCGGCCTGGAAGAAGATCAGGTAGGTTGGCGCGGCGTCGAGGACGGCGGAGGCGATGCCGGAGGCCCAGAACCAGAGGGCGGGGCTGTGCGGGATGGCGGCTTGCGCGAGCAGTGTGAAGACCGGTGTGATGGTGGCGAAGATCGCGAAGAACAGGATGGTGATTTCCCGCATGGTTGCCCAGGCGAAACGGTTATGCGCGCGGATGGCTTTGGGTGTCAGGGCTTCCGAGGTGCCGATGCAGATGAGTTCGAGGCCGATGATGGCGAGGTGTTCGCCGGTGATATGGGCGCCGAGGATGGAGACATTGCCCGGGTGCCAGCTGCCTTGCAGCGGGATGGCGGCGCAGAGGATGACCAGCAGCGCGATGTTGCGGCCGCCGCGAATGCGCAAAGCTTTGCGCTCCGGCGCCGCTTCGCGCCGCGCGACGTAGAGATCGAGCCCGTAGGTGAGCGCCAGGACGGGGATGGCGAGCACCAGCAGCGGCGCCCAGAGATAGAGCAGCGGCCAGGTGAACGGCACGCCGCGCAGGAAGCCGACCAGCAGCGGCGGGTCGCCGAGCGGGGAGAGCGCGCCGCCGCAATTGCCGACCAGGATGATGAAGGCGAGCACCAGATGGCGTTTTTCGTGCCGGTGCGCGTTGGCGGCCAGCAACGGGTGGATCAGCAGCAGCGCGGCGCCGATGGTGCCCATGATGGAGGCGAGCAGCGTGCCGACGATGAGCAGCGCCAAATTTCCCGCTGGCCGGCCCCAGGGGCCGCCGGTGATGCCGATGCCGCCGCCGAGCGCGTAGAGTGCCAGCAGCAGCGTGATGAAGGGCAGAAAATCTCCCAGGCTGACCTGCCAGAGCCCGTGCAGCGCCGCCCCCGGCCCGGCGCTGATCGCCTGTTCCAGCAGGTCCAGCGCGACGCAGCCAGAAATCACCCAGGCCATCCGCCGGTGCCAGAAGCGCGGCGCCAGCCCTGGCAATATCGCGAAACTGAGCAGCACCAATGCAAACGGCAAGGCGGCGGCGAGTTGCCCCATCAGCCCAAGACCAGTAGTTTGGTTACAAGCATTTTGGAGCCGGTTGTTTTATGGATATGACAGGTGAGCGCGTGATCGAGGCGTCCCGCGAGACGGTTTGGGAGGCTTTGAACAACCCGGAGATTTTGAAAGCCTGTATTCCGGGCTGCGAGACGATCGAAAAACTCTCCGACACCGAGCTGAAGGCTACGGTTGCGGTCAAGCTCGGCCCGATTTCCGCGAAATTTGCCGGCAAGGTGACACTCTCCGATCTGGACCCGCCCAACGGATACACGATTTCCGGGGAAGGCCAAGGCGGTGTCGCCGGTTTTGCCAAGGGTGGCGCTAAGGTGGCGCTGACGGACGAGGCTGGGGGCACCAAGCTCTCCTACGAGGTGAACGCGCAGATCGGCGGCAAGATGGCGCAGCTCGGCGCCCGGCTGATCGACTCCACCGCCAAATCCTATTCCGAGCAGTTTTTCACCAAATTCTCCGAACTCGTCGCCCCGCCGCCGGCGGTGGCCGAGGCCGCGGCGGATGCACCGCCGGCCTATCATCTGGCGCATGAGGACCATGACCACGACCCCTCCAACCCGCATTATTTCGGGCTGCCGGTCGGCGTGATCATCGCCGCGGTGGTCGCCGCCATTTCCGTGGGCATCACGCTGCTGCGCTTCATCCATCTATGATCCCCGGCACCATTGTTGAGACCGCGTCCCTGCTCTCCAACCAGGGTTATGTGGCGGACCGTCAGCTTGCCACCACGGTGCATCTCGCGCTCACCATGGAGCGGCCGCTGTTTTTGGAAGGCGAGCCCGGCACCGGCAAGACCGAGATTGCGAAAGTGCTGGCGGCCGGGCTCGGTCGGCGTTTGGTGCGGCTGCAATGCTATGACGGGCTGGACCTGGCGGCGGCGGCCTATGAATGGGACCATGCCCGCCAGTTGATGGCGATCCGCCAGAGCGAGGCGTCCGGCAAGGCGCTGGATATCTATGGGCGGGAATTTCTGCTCACCCGCCCGCTGCTCTCGGCAATCGACCCGTCGCAGGCCCCCGCCGTTCTGCTGATCGACGAGCTGGACCGCGCAGACGAACCCTTCGAGGCGTTTCTCTTGGAGCTGCTGGGCGATTTCCAGCTCTCGATCCCGCAATTCGGCGTCATCCGCGCGGTCACCAAGCCGGTGGTGGTGCTGACCTCCAACCGCACCCGCGAGGTGCATGACGCGATCCGCCGGCGCTGCCTGTATCAATGGGTGGACTATCCCACGGCGTACCGGGAGGCGGCGATTTTGCGCAACAAGGCGCCCGGCCTGCCGGCCCAGCTCTCGGCCGAGGTTGTCGCTTTCGTGCAGCGCGTGCGCCAGACCGGCGTATTCAAGCCGCCCGGTGTCGCCGAGACGATCGATTGGGCGATGGCGCTGGATGCTTTGGACCAGAAGGAGCTGGAGCCAGGTGCCGTGGAAGACACGCTCGGGGTCCTGCTGAAATACCAGGATGACATCACCGCGCTGAAAGCCTCCGGCCTTGCCGCCCAGGTGTCGGACGCCAAGGCCCAGGTCAATTTGGTCTGACCATGCTGACCCACCGGCGCTGCGCAACTCTGGCCTCGCCGCCATGCATCTAGCCGCCAATGTCATGCATTTCGCCCGGCTGCTGCGCCGCAGCGGCATGCAGACCGGCGTGACGGAGAGCCTGGCCGCGCAGCAGGCGCTCACCATGGTCAACCTCGCTTCGCGGGGTGAGGTGCACGCCGCTTTGCGCGCCGTGATGGTGCATCGCTTCGAGGATCTGTTCCTGTTCGACCAGGCTTTCGAGCTGTTCTGGCGCCAGGACCAGGGCAATGCCGGCGCCGAGCCGCCGGGCGAGGACGCGCCCGCCGCCCCGCCGCCCGGCACCAAGCGCCTGGCCGAGGCGCTGGCCAACGGCAACAACACGCCCCCGCCGGGCGAGGAGCAGGAATTCAAGCTCGACGCCGCCGAGACCTTCAACGCCCGCGAGCTGCTGCAGGCGATGGATTTCGAGGCGATGGGTGCCGATGAGATCAACCGCGCCAAGGCCGAGATCAAAACCCTGCGGCTGCCCTTGGACGAGCTGCGCACCCGCCGCTGGCGGCCGGACGCTTCCGGCCCACGCATCGACTTCCCCGCCACCATCCGCGGCAGTCTGGCGACCGGCGGCGAGATCACCGCCATCGCCCGGCAGCGCCACGTCACCCGCCCGCCGCCTTTGGTGGTGCTGTGTGACATCTCCGGCTCGATGGCGCGCTACGCCCAGATCCTGCTGCATTTTTTGCACAGCGTCGCCAATGACCGCGACCGTGTCAGCGTGTTTTTGTTCGGCACCCGCCTGTCCAACATCACCCGCCAGCTCAAGCACCGCGACCCGGAGCTGGCCTTCGCGATGATCGCCAAGCTGGTGCCGGACTGGTCCGGCGGCACCCGCATCGGCGAGGCTTTGGCGTCCTTCAACCAGCTCTGGTCCCGCCGTGTGCTGGGCCAGGGGGCGGTCGTGCTGCTGGTGACGGACGGGCTGGACCGCGACGGTGCAGAGGGTGTGGCCGAGAACATGGCCCGGCTGCACGGCTCCTGCCGGCGGCTGATCTGGCTCAACCCGCTTTTGCGCTGGGACGGGTTCACGCCGAAAACCCAAGGTGCCAAAGCCATGCTGCCGCATGTTGATGAATTCCGCCCGGTGCACAATCTAAACAGTCTGAAAACGCTGATCGCCAGCCTCTCCGCCGCGCCCGGGGCGCGGTTGGCGGCACAGGCGCAATGGAAGGACCGGCCATGATCGACGCCGAAGATATTTTAACCGTCGCGCAAAACTGGGCGGAAGCCGGCGAGCAGGTGGCGCTCGCCACCGTCACCGAGAGCTGGGGCAGCTCGCCCCGCCCGGCCGGTAGCCGCATGGCGGTCACCGTGTCCGGCAAAATCGCGGGCTCGGTCAGCGGCGGTTGTATCGAGGGCGCGGTGGCCGAGGCCGCACTCGATTCGCTCAAAACCGGCGCGCCCAAATTGCTGGCCTTCGGCGTCACCGATGAGATGGCCTGGCAGGTCGGGCTGGCCTGCGGCGGCCAGATGAAGGTGTTCGTCGAGCCGCTCGCATGAAACCCGCCACCATCGAAGCTTTGGCCGAAGCTATGGCGGCCCGCCGCCCGGTCGCCTTCGCCAAACGCCTGACCGACGCGGCGGAATTCATCCTGCCCGACCCGGCCGCCCCCGCCGCGCTGAACGAGGCCGGCGCCGCGGCGCTGACCGCCGATAAATCCGGCTCCGTCACGCTGGACGGCGAGCCTTGGTTCATCGAGGCACGCAACCCCGCCCCGCGGCTGATCCTGGTCGGGGCGGTGCATATCGCCCAGGCGCTCTGCCCGCTCGCCGCCATGAGCGGCTTTGCCGTGATTCTGGTCGATCCGCGCCGCGCCTTTGGCAATGAGGACCGGTTCCCCGGTGCGGCGATGAACAATGCCTGGCCGGACGAGGCGCTGCGCGCTCTGGCGCCGGATATCCGCACCGCCATCGTCACCCTCACCCACGACCCCAAGCTCGACGACCCGGCTCTGGACGAGGCGCTCCGCTCGGACGCGTTCTATATCGGCGCGCTTGGCTCCCGCAAAACCCACGCCAAGCGGCTGGAGCGCCTGGGCGCGCTCGGCCACGGCGATGCCGCACTCGCCCGCATCCGCGGTCCGGTCGGGCTCGATATCGGCGCCATCACCGCGCCCGAAATCGCGCTTTCGGTGATCGCCGAAATCGTCGCGGTGCGCCGTGCCGGGCGCCTCGCGTTGCGCGCCGCATGATTTTTGGCCGCGTCCCGCTGGATGAGGCGCGCGGCGGCATCCTCGCGCATAACAGCAAAACCGCTGACCGCGTGCTGCGCAAAGGCGCGCTGATCGACGATGCCGCCTACCAATTGCTCGCCGCCGCCGGCTACCGGGAACTCACCATCGCGCGGCTGGAACCAGGCGACGTGCCGGAGGGCGAGGCCGCAACCCGCCTCGCCACCGCGCTGCTCGGCCCGCATCTGCGCCGCTCGGCGGACGTGCATGGCCGCGTCAATCTATTCGCCGAGGCCGCCGGGATGTTGCGGCTGGACGCGCTCAAACTCGACCAGTTGAACAGCCTGGACGAGGCCGTCACCCTCGCCACATTGGCCGACCGCGCGGTGGTGCGCGCCGGCGACATGGTCGCCACCCTCAAAATCATCCCCTTCGCCGTCCCCGGCCCGATCATGACGCTGGCGGAAAAACTCATCATCAACGGCCCGCCCGCACTGAGCCTGAAACCCTTCGCCAAGCTGCAAGTCGGCCTCATCCTCTCCCAATTGCCGCAGCTCAAAGACGCCGCGATCGCCAACACCATCACGGCGACCGAGGCGCGCATCATCGCCCATGGCGGCACCGTGCTGCCGCCCATCATCACAATGCACGAAACCGCGGCGATCACCGCCGCCATCCAGAAACTGCGCGCTGACCATGCGGACCTCATCCTCATCTCCGGCGCCTCCGCCGTCACCGACCGGCAGGACATCGCGCCGCAGGCCATCCTCGCCGCCGGCGGCGAGATCACCCATTTCGGCATGCCGGTGGACCCCGGGAACCTGATCTGCTTTGGCGAGATCAATGGCAAGCACGCCATTGTGCTGCCCGGCTGCGCCCGCAGCCCGGCGCAAAACGGCATCGACTGGGTGCTGGACCGTATTTTTGCCGGCGAGCCGGTGGGCCGCGCAGAAATCGCCGCAATGGGCGCCGGCGGGCTGCTGAAAGAGATCGAAACCAGGCCGGCGCCGCGCACCGCACCCGCCACCGGCTTCGGCACCGCCCCGCGCGCGCTGCCGCGCATCGCCGCCATCATCCTGGCCGCGGGCCGCTCAACCCGCATGGGGCTGCGCAACAAGCTGCTCGCCAAGCTGCCCGGCGGCGAGACAATGATCCAGCGCACTGCCGCCAACGTCATCGCCAGCGCCGCCAGCCCGGTGCTCGTCATCACCGGCCACCAGGAAAAGGAAATCCGCGCCGCGCTGGCCGGCCAGCCATTGCGCTTCATCCACGCGCCGGACTACGCGGACGGGCTCGCCGCCAGCCTGCACACCGGCATCGCCGCCCTGTCCACGGACATCCAAGCCGCACTCATCTGCCTGGGCGATATGCCGCTGGTCCCGCCCGCCACCATCAACCGCCTGCTCGCCGCCTTCGACCCCGCCGAGGGCCGCGACATCATCATCCCGACTTATGACGGCCAGCGCGGCAACCCGGTGCTCTGGAGCCGCCACTTCTTTCCGGAACTGTTAAAACTCCAAGGCGATGCCGGCGCGCGGCAAATCCTGCATCTGCATATGGAGCATGTGGTGGAAATTCCGGTCGAGGACGATACGATATTGCGCGATTTCGACACGCCGGAGACGCTCGAGGCTTTGAACAAGTAAGAGGTCGCTTTTTTAAAAAAAAGCTCCGCAAAAATTTTTAATTCCTCTGGGCCTCGGGCGCCCCGCCAGCACCGCCCCGGCGCAAATAAAAGTTTTTTGGCGTCGCTTTTTTTCAAAAAAGCGACCGCTTACTTCTCACCAATATACGCCACCAAACGCGCCGCCGTCGCGACCAGCTCATCCGCCACCTTGGCACCCAGAGCCGCATCCGGCGCGGTGCTTACCTTGGGCACATCGGCGAACTCCACCGGCGCCTCGACGCTGACACCCTCGAACGCCAGCGTGCCGAAGCCGCTCACCTTCAGGCCCAGCAGGGTCCCGCCGCCATCATGCGGGGCAGCGCCATCCACCATTGCGTCAGGGCGCAGCGCCGCGGTCAATGAGGCGAGCGGCTCCGCGCCATGGCCGAACACCGCTTCCGGCGCCATCCGGGCCATGATCTCGCGCGCCACCTTCCATAAATAAAACGACGGCACCACCACGCCGCGCGCGCGCCGCAGCGCCAGCGTCACCTCGTGGATCACCGGCACATTGCCGCCATGCGCGTTCAAAATCAGGATTTTATCCAGCCCGTGCCGCAGCAGCCCGGCCAGCATATCCTCCAGCACCGCCCGGAACGTGGCGGCACCCAGCGCCATCCCGCCCGGGCTGCTGCCAAAATAATCCGCCACCCCGAATGGCAGGCAGGGTGCCACCACCGCGGGCACGCCAAGTGCCGCCGCCGCCGCCGCAATCCGTGCCGCCAGTATCTCCGCCGTGACGTAATCGCCCATCGGCAGGCTGGGCCCATGGTCCTCATGGCTGCCGAGCGGCAGCAACACCACCGGCCGCGCCGCCGAGAGCCGCGCAAAATCCGCCGCACTCATCTCCGCCAGCCGCGTTTGCGCTCTCATATCTGTCATTGCCCAACTCTGCCTCGCGATATGGACAATGGCAAAGCCGCACCGCTACCGTGTGCCGAGACATTACGGGACCCATTCATGAAATTTACCGAAATCGGCGCCAAGATCGTACCTATCATCCTCTCCGGCGGCTCCGGCACCAGGCTGTGGCCGGTCTCGCGCAAGAGCTTCCCCAAACAATTCTGGCCGCTGATCTCGGATCACTCCTTGCTGGCGGAAACCGCCGGCCGCGCCCATGGCCCGGGCTTCACCGCGCCCATCGTCGTCACCAACCAGGAGCACCGCTTCATCGTC
>Ga0116231_10007261_pt1 | contig 20446 bp, 16 predicted proteins | sample S1TSphgellanicum_2_FD_89695 | JGI IMG/M metagenome (GOLD analysis project Ga0116231, IMG submission 89695) | Host-associated microbial communities from peat moss isolated from Minnesota, USA - S1T2_Fd - Sphagnum magellanicum MG | ecosystem: Host-associated > Plants > Peat moss > Unclassified...
ACAGACACCTTTTGAAAGAAGAGTGGGAAAGTTTTTTGCTGCAGTGGGTGGGGTGGGGTGGGGTGGGGGGAGAGTAGAGAGTAGTACCATAATACTGTTGATGCTGCTGCTGCTGCTACTCTCTCATGTGATGTTGGGATCACAGTACATTGTGTGATGTTGTTGGATCAGAGTGAACAAGCAAAAGCACCCACCAAGTACCACCATGCAGGATGGCATGGATGCTGGTGGCGTGCGGATTGACACTCACTTTTTCATTGCATTCCTATCAGAAGCTTAAAACCACAGTGGTTAGCTATGAACTAACTATCCAAATGTTAGTCAAAATCAGTCACTCGGAAATGCCCCCCAAAAAAAAAATCTCAAAATTTGTTTGACATTACTATTGACTACCTACCCTAAAGCTTGGTGGTGTGCATAAGTAGTGCAAAAGTTTCTTGGATTATTTCCCCCCCTCCCATCCCCACCTCAACTCTAAGAATTTCAGGAAATTTTTATTTTTATCATCATATGTGAAAAAACTGAAAAAATAAATATATTGGTCAAGAAGATGCCAAAAAGGTACTATGGTAGCCTACTTACATAGTAACCACTTACATTCACTACCTACTTGACCTATGTGGTAGGTACCCATTCACATAGGTAGTTAGTTACCTAGGTAGTAGTGTGAGGGGGAAGTAGTTGGGTTGGTAGGGTTAGATACATAACTTAGTAAATTGCATTTTATTTTTTTAAAACTTGGGTTTTTGGGGGAGGAGATCAGATTGTCATGCTAGCTAGGCTACCCAGATTTCCTTTGATTTTTAGTTGTGGATTTAGGAAAGGCATTTAATTTGTCAGATGTCCCCACCACACCAAAAGTCATTCTGTAGTTTTTTTAAGTCTAACCATCTAACTTCTCCATTTTGTCACAGGAGAAGTTCTCTAATGGTAAAAAGCTAACTTCATCAATGATTATAATTTCATTATTACTCCATGGCTACAAAAAAAGAGAAGAGAAGAGAAGAGCTACTCTGCACGGGTTTAGGCACAGGAGTTGACTTGTAATAAACTTCTTTTTAAGTTGTCCATCTAAAGCTCACACCCTTAATTACTTGCAGTTGCTCTCCATGTGCCTTAGTTCGTACCTGTAGTTAACAAGAGGGGTTAGATAGAGCAGCTCCACCAGTGCTCAATATGTTTGCCCTGCAAAAAGAAAATAGGAAGAAAGAAAAGTCAAAAAACATATTGGTTTGACTCAGCAAAATATTTTTGGCCCTGCTTTCTCTCAAAGGCCTGTAACAGACGCTCTGGTAACACCTGCTGTTGGGTAGATAGTTTGATTGGTCTAAGTGGGTTGCTATTAGTAGTCTTTCAACTATTTGCTGTGCCAGTTTCAGTTTTTATGGGTGGGGTTGACAAAAGAGTAAATAACTAAACTTGGATGTGAGAAATAGTTTTGCAGGGTCACATGCTCAGCATCGCATGAGAAGCACTCTAACTACCATAGTTTAAATGTTAGCTTCACAAATTACAATTGGCATTGTCAAATAGAGAGTATGATCCCGCTCTCAATTCTTTGGCTCTGATTAGTTTATTGGTTTAGAGATCAACTTTCAAAAACATAAAATGTGGGTTGTATGTTGTTACACAAGAGATATGAACTGCAAAACAAAACAGGTGGGGAAAAAATAAACGACAACAACAACACAACACAACATTCCTTAAGCTAAATAAATGGGTATGCAAATCCAAGATCCATAAATTGTGAATTCCTTGCGTATTGATCACCTGAAAGATTTGCATGAAAACTTGAGATTATATTTGGACTAGACACCCATATGAGAAGTTTGGCACCAACCCAAATTTTATAATAGTTGAAACACGGTAGGTCAGTTGGAAATATGTACTAAGTTGTATGTATGTGCAACTTCTATTGTACGTGCGACGACTACGTAAAATAATTGTTATGTTGATATTTCCTGATTTTTATATTAGACTTGGTGTTTCCTCTTTCAGCTTTTCTTGCTAGAAATGATAAGCAACTAGATGTAAAATGCTACAATATTTAATTATTTTTATTTATTTATTTATTATTTAAAAAAATAATGTAATCATAGGGTAAAAGTTTAATCATAAGTAGTGTGTGCAGAAACTATTGGATTCTTTGGAGGTCAAAGCCTGGAGACATGTTTCCGCGCTCTTTCCATCATGAAAAATGACAAAAGACAGCCTGTTTGGAGTTTACAGTAAAATGATTCTTTGTTTTCTTCTGCCTTTTTGACTGCCACAAGCACTAGACAACCCGATTGCCAGCTGCCAAAAATGACTCCCCGCCCCCTCGCCCGCCCGCCCCACTTGCCTCGGTGTGTTTGATTTTGTTGTTCTTTCCACAAGCTTTGCTTGCTGCTACTTTTACTACTCACTCAAACCCGCCCGCAAATTTTGTCAAGAGCATTATCATCATGCTTACCCCTTAAGTAGCAACCACAATGTTTTTTTGTTTTACAAAAAGAATCACATTACTTGGTAATTTTATCGAGCATTATCATCGTGTTAGTCTAGTCTAGTCTAGCCTACCCGTTAAGTAGCAACCATCGTGTTAAACAACTAAAATCACATTACTTGGTGTCCGGGGGAGAGGGGGCTTGTACATGCTTTTGAAAATGCTTTCTTTTTTGGCATTCAATGCACCCACCCAACGAAAAAGTATTTAATAACCTAATCCACACTTTCCTCAAATCTTGAACACATTTATGAGGGTGGTAATATTAAACTGGATCAAGCAATTAAAACCTAACACCTCCCCCCCCTAATATAACCTAACTAGATCAAGCAATAAATTCTCCCAATTGCCATTCCCAATTTTTGAAACTAGGTGCCTGTGTAAACACATATAACTCCAAAATTAGCTCTTAAATAAATTTTTCACATAAATTTTTGCGAAAGGTTTGCGGTGAAATCAGTTCCACTTCCACTTTGCTTTTAATTCTATGCGTGGGAGCATTTTGGGCGTGCACCCCAAACCCAATCAAAGCTTCAAATTTTGGCAAGTTTTGGCGCCCCCCCCCTAGGGAAGGCTCCCCTGCAATACAACAACAGGGGCAATGTTTGGTGGCTGGCTGAAGGGTTTTTACAACTGCTTACAACTGTCGTAAATGACGCTCCTTGATTTGGTTGTATCGTCTAGCCCAAAAAATGAAGAAAAGCAACTTAACACCTGGTGGGATCAAGGGAAGAAGGCAGAAGGCTCATTAATGAGAGCTTCTTCAATGACTTAATACTCACTCAGCACATTCAGATCTGTAAACCTGAGCCTTAAAGCGCTGACTCGTGAATAATAATGCACCTTCTAAGCTCTTCTTCTTCTTCTTCTTAGGGTATTTGCAAGGTAGTTTCAACATCCAGAATCGTCTAATGATTTCAAAGCCAGGGAATTCTTGGTGTATTTAATGCTAATGGCATCTCACTCTAGTACCATAGTTGGAAATTATAAACACACAATGTAGTAAACTTTTATCCTTTCTCGGATCTGGAAAATTAAAAAAAACACACACACGCAAACTAGTAAACTTTTATCCTTTCACGGATCTGGATATATAAACACGATAGTTGTGATGGGCATAAATTAGGGTTTGTAGACTTCCATGATAAGGGATTTTGTTTTCTCGTTTCACTTTTCAGATCTAAGTATAGCAAAATAGAAACGAGTGATGGATTCATTCATCCAAATCTAATGTGATTAAATTCCATTACTCTGTATCATTTTTTTTATGTACACACCTTGACAACCAAATTGACTACAATATCTATTTGTAATGAATTTTTTTTTCATTTGTGTTGTGAGAAAAAAAATTTGACTAGAAGAACATTTTTATAATGTGTCATGAGCCCAATGATGAACAAGTGCTCCTTTTGGGGATGGGTTCTATAGTAAGTCAATACACTTAAAACGGTGAGACCTGTCAATATGAAAATTATACCGCCCATGCTGAATCAAAACCCATGTTCCTTCCATACATCGGAGGTAATGTATGTATGTGTGACACACGAAGGTCCACAAGAAAGAGAAGCAAAGCTGCAATCAAATTTCCTCTTTTGAAAGAAAGATCAGAGACAGGGGTCCAATGGGTAAGTAAGTGAAAACCAACTTGAAGCTAGTCTGACTTACTTCCTGCAATTGTATTTTGTGACTACAGTCTATAGTATATTGTAGAAGCAAGTGAAAATCTGCTGTTGGTGTCCAACAAACCTTTCTACACCACAAAATGTAACTTGATTGTGTGTGTTCAAATGTAGAGACAACAAGGGTTAATGAAATTGGTGAGTTGGGCTTGGGCATCAGTGTCTCCTTTTTCTTTCTTTTTTTTGTTTCCTTTTTGAGACCAGCACCTCCACTAAGAAAGACATTAAACACTTCCTAACAAGCATTGGCCAATGTATTGTTTGGGCAATAGTGTGATGCTTGCATGATTCAAATGGATTCAAATCCTGCCAAATGACAACGTAAAGTCAATTAATTTTTAAAATTTGTCAAATGAGTTTTTTTTTATTTATTTATTTATTTATTTTTATAATGGGGGACACAAGCTGCGAACAATACATAACCATGCACAGTTGGGCTTTCACAATCACACATAATTGCTAGATGAAGAAATTAAATTTGATCCTCTTAGTCTCTTGAATCCTTCTTCAACTCCATGCTTCCAGACTTGGAAAACAATACATATATAACTTGTGAGATTTTCAATAGAAGGCACAAACAGCAAAAATAAAAATAGAAAATAAATAAGAAACTGAAATTGTTCATAAGGTTAGTTTTCAATGGAAATTTACAAAATGATATTGCCCAAAAAAATTTCCATGAAAAAATGTAGCAAAGCAAAGAAACAACTTGTCAATCAAAACTTTGATTCAACCGTAAATTGCATGCAAGGAAGTTGAGACAGCCAAATTGGAAGCATGGTGAGACCATGGCCCTAATCAAAACAAAGAACAACAAACAAATTGTTACACTTGACAAAATTGACCCATAATCAATTGGAAACCATAGTGGCAAAGTGAAAAGAATGTCTATACAAGTGTCATGGATGCAAGTTTTTTTCAACACATGAGGAATGGCTTGACATGTAAAAATAAATGGGGATCAATGACTAAAGAGTTGAAGAAAATGTTCAATTATTAATTTAGGGCATGTCACAATGAGGATTATTGGTAAATGAACAACAAGACAAGCTTGCATTGCACCTCCTTTAATTTTTCAACGAGAATAAATTTACAACATTTTGGAATTCATGGGAAATCAACCAATCTATAATCTACCTCACATGAACATGATTTCCCAAGTGACCTCATGAAAAATACATAGGACATAATAGATCTAACTAGGTTAGGGAAAGTGACAAAAGGCATCAAATGGAGTTACTCATCTACACATAGGAGCATGATAAAGGCAATGCAAAAAAGAAGTCAAATGCTAGTAGACTCCATCAACTAAATTTACAAGATTAGTTTGGTTTTTGTGGAAAAGTGTGTGAAGTTTCAAGAATCCTTGATGGATAAGCACCTCCATTATTTCAAAAACAAAGATAGAGATATCAACAAAACCTAGATGAATTTGGTTAAAGCAATAATAAGTTTGACACAATTGATGAACATGGAGATTACAAGAAATAGGAGAAATTCAATTGATAATTCAACAACAACCTCCCACCAAAAGGTCCTTGTGAAAAAAATTTAATGTTCAAATCAACCCCCAAAAAAATCTAATATAAAGCTAACAACTAACAATTGTTGAATCAAAATTTGATGCCAAAAAACACTTTAGAAACATAATTCTTTGTATGAAATGATGAATGTCTATGTTGCCCAAGATCACAAACATGGTTTCTCGAAATCTCTTACATCATTTTATTTTGTGGAAGTTGGTTTGCTTGTTGCCAACGTCAGTTCCAATGTTGATGTCCTTTGGATCCAACTACACATCAAGATTACCCAACTTGATAATCCTCAATAGTAAAAGACAAAACAACAACAACAAGTAGCAACAAAATAATAGTTCAAAAAAACCCTAAACCCTAACCCCCACCCCCAAAAAACCCATATGGATAGTTGAGGTCAGAACTGGCAAGACAATCAGAAGACAATCAAGCCAAGGTACAAAAGTACCACCTGCCTTCTTCTTTTTTCATTGTCTGCCCTTAGCCCCCATCTATCTTTTGATGCTGCCCAGACACATTTTGGCTGCCCATGTTGTTGGGGTCATATAATGGACACTATATGTCTCTTCTTTTGCAGTGCCCTAAATGTACATAACAGAACCCAAAATGTATCTGGGCAGCTCTTGGTGGGTATCCATCAGGTATCAAGGGGCGAAAAAAAACAAATGAAAGTATGCCCAAGCTTTATGCTCAGTCAAGCCCTTGGTAAAGCCCTTAACCACACACTTTACCATAATTGGGCCTATGCTCAGCTCCACCTTACTAGGGCCCTTATGTAAGGCCCGAGGTTTCATGCTTTACCAACATTTATTTGCCAGGTTGATGTACCAAGTAGTAGAGAGAAGTTTTTTTTTTGGGGGGGGGAGGGGTTTATGGCGAATGCTTTTTTGAAATGAAGTGTGTTTTAGGCTTTTCATCCACAAGATTTTGAAAAGAAATCATACATGCATGTCTACTAGCTTAGGGCAATAATAATTTTTTATAACATAAAAGGCAACAACAATACAAACAAATTAATCGATTAAAATTTAATTTCATTATGAATTTTTATTATTAAATATTCATCAAAGCCTTATTGAAGTTTTTAAAATAACATCAAATTAATTTTTTTAATTATATCTCAAAAATTATAAGGGCAATACCTTGTACAAGGGCATTAGTGGAAGGGGGCACACACAAAGGCAATACCTTGTTGGACAAGGGCATTACTGGAATCAGGTGTCACCATACACATTAGAAGAGTCTTATTTTTGCTGGCTAAATTATAGCCAAAAAGCGAACTTTAAAAATTTAAGAAAAAACACCAGATTTTCTATTCATGGTTCAAGTAGGTAGCCAAAATGATTGAAGAATTTTTTATTTTTTTTTCTTCTCATATTTAGCTTGTAGCCAAAATCTGGCTAAATCTTCATATGGAACTCCCCCAAAAAAAAAAACATTGCTTTATAAACAGAAATGGGAAAATTTTCAGTGTTAGTTTTTTTTTCTTATTTTTGTGGTTTTTTGGGGGTTGGGTTTCCAGTGATTACAAATCTTCCTCATTTCTCATCCCCTTGAACCTTGCCCAATGTTTCTGTTAGTAGCACCCTAGCTCCTCGGGCAGCTTCCACACTGAATTATATTAGTTGTGAAAATGTTGAAAATCCCTGCCCCCTGCTCCTCCCCAATTTGTTTTTTCAAAGAACCAAAATTTGTCAAGAAATTAGAGAATTTTTTTTTTGGAATAATTCGATAGTTATATTTTCGAATTTTGAAAAAGAACCAATTAGAAGGTTGTGTTTGTGTGGGAGTGGGAAGCAGCGTTTTTTTCTTGGGGGGGGGAGGGCAAAATTTTTGCCAAATATGATAATAATAAATAATAGGGGAATATTTTGTCACAATATTCCTTTTCTGAAAAAAATTCTCCAAAATTAGAAAAATAAATTGAAATTTTTTCAACACATTTTGATTTTGATTTTGGTTTGTTAGCATTTTTTTAACTAATTAAAAAATATATATTTAGACAGGTTCTAAAAATATGCCATCATTTAATTTAATGCTAAATCGCTCTTGAGAGATGCCAATGCTAACCAATGAAGCAACATCAGAAAATTGGAAATTTTAAAAATTAAAATTAAAGAAAATTTTCACAGGTAGGAAAAGTAAAGGAGAAAAAAAAGGGGTTTTCAACTTTTAAGTTACCAGGATTTGAAAGAAAGGGAAGGACAAAATTTCTTCTTGTGCATTTTTTGGACGGCAGACAGAAGCTAGTCAGAATATATGGGGGTGATGGTCGGATCTGTGGCCACATTTCTGTCTCCTGTCACCCAGCTAGCTGTGTGTGATAGTCCAAACATCGGCTTGCCGTGTTTTGTAACAGCAGCAGCATCACGCGGTTCCTCCCTCCTTTCAAGTCAACCTACTTACCTACCTACCTTCAATAATGTACCAACTCATCACAATTGCCAAACTTATCCTCTTCGGGAGTGACCTTCGAACCTTCTCCATTTGAGCAGTTCAATTCAACACCTCAATACAAGCATGTATATACTTAGTGTTGAGAAGGTATCCGATTTGAAGGGAAAAAATCAGCGATTAAGGGTTAGGTTCTTGTAACCTAGACCCGAGTTGACATCAACTTGTTGGAATCGACACAAGAACTGAACCATAAAAAAAAATGTTTTACTAGATCTCGAATTGGAATTGGAACCGTGAAAACATATTTTTAAGAATAGAGTAAAGATATGTATTTTTAAAAGTTGTTTTTTTTTTTTTCAAAAGCTAATAAGTAAACTGAGCTTTATAATTAATTATTAATTATAATTAGTCGTTCAACTTTTATTTACATAGACCCCTATTTTAATTTTTCATAAAATTTTGTACTCACATAAATCTTTAGCATTGGGAAACGTGTAGTGTGTACATGGAACCAAACCTATTCAAAAATCACATTTGAAAGTTGTTGAATTTGAAAAAATGTGATAGAACCAAAACCAAAGGGTTCAAATTTTGGAAGAACCTAGTTCAAACTTGTACAAAGAGAATTGTCACATAAATTTTTCAATGTCATAACCAAACTGGAGGTTTTATATTTTAAAAAAAGAACTTGACAACACTAAAATATACTTGCATATTTATTTATCTTTTTATCTTTTTTTATTTATTTTATTTATTTTTTGTGTAATGTAGTCATAGGTAGCCCAAGCATAAAATGATTGCTAGGTTTTGATGGCACATGCTTACAACAAGGCCTTACCCTTCACAAATTTCCTAAAAAAAAGGTTGACAAAGGATGAACATTTTTCTTATAGTTCACATGGTAACTTTTAATACTAAGGACTATATAGAGAATTACATTGATACATGGTGGCATGACATTTTCATTATGTCTTGCAACATGATACTAATGCCTCATATGACGTCGGGTGAAAGTGTTTATGTGACCATAATCATGAAATGTTTTTGTAAAATTTGTTTTATGGCCAAAGTGACAATGATACATAGGATAATTTAATTAGATTTTACTACAAGCTAAATATAAAAGTAATTTTTTTAATTAAATATTTTTGGCTACATGTTTGAACCGTGTATAAAAATCTAGAAAGTGGTCTTAAATTTTAATTGAATTATGGCTATTGAAAATGATAAAAACACTTTTTATTTTAATATTATTTTTTTGTTATATGCAATCAACAAAAAAAAAAGGTTTGATTGTAATATAATTATTTGGTTATATTTAATCAAAAAAATTGGCATTAATATTACTATTTTTTGGCAAATTTTTGTTATTTAACGACAAAGAAAATGGGATTTAGCCATGGAGATTTTACTTTTTTAAAATGTAAATGCAACTAATTTATCTTTTTAATGAGGGAGGAAATATGGCATGATCCCAATTAGGGTTAAGGTAGTGGGGGCATCTCTCCATTTCAAGATTTAGGGGTTTGCTTAATTGTTTTTCTACACCTCCATTTTGGTTGAACACAGAAAAGAAGTTGTATCAATGTATCAAAAGGATGTTTAAAAAAATGACAAAAGGATGAGAAGTGCATGCTTAGGAAGAGGACATGAGGATGGGAAGATGAGAGGCATTGCTCAAGAAGAACAACACATTCACACATGCTTAAGGGTCAATCAAGAAGATTCATGAGAATCAAAAGGATGAAAGGAGGAAGGGAGGTGTATGTTCAAGGGTTGATCACAAGGACTCATGAGGTTAGTGAGTCAAGAGGCAAAGGGCTTCAAATAGGACACATGTGCTCAAAATGAACAACGCATCAAATGTGCTCTAGAGGTTGATGAGTCATGAAGAGGGTCAAAAGGGGCAATCGGCAAAAGAGAGTTTTTTTCACATCATGAAGAAGGTCAACTTTGAGGGTTGGCATTTATGCAACAAAAAACAAAAAGCCTAATGTGTAGGTTTTTTTTAAAAATTACCCCCCCCCCCATTGTATGTAGCATTCTTTTATATCACATGATTGTGACTATCAAAAAGCCAAAAATGATCTTTTTTATGCAAGTCATGAGGAGGGTCAACAAGGATTACATTGTTTTTGATGATCCATAATGATATATTACATGCAATCTAGAAAAAAAATTAGGTTGTTTAGATTCATTAGACATTTCCACTTGTGTATGGGATATATGAAATTTGAAAACATTCATGACAATGTTGCTGTGATTTGATAAAAAACGTGGGGTGATGTTAGTTTCAATCTTATCAATTGATGTTGCAATTGCCCTAAATGGCTTCTATTCTAAAACCACACTTGGCTAAATAATCAACTTAGATGCATTTTTTATTAATTGAAATGTATATCAACAAATAGCTATGTGAAATGCATCTAGAAGAAGTTGCACATATGGGTTTATATCCCATTTACATTCATCTAATAGCCCCAAAATTGTTGAATGTGTTTGTAAAAGTCAACCTTAATGCACTTTTGTATCTTTCAATTAAAAGGAATTTCCTTCCTTCAAAATACTTCATATCCAAGATCTTGATCAATTACCCAATGCACGATTGCATCTACTCACCCTCTTGTTGTGTTGGTCAATTAGGTTGTATTGGGATCATGGGATTGTTGATTATTTTTTAATCTAGTTTTTCTTATGCATTGATGACATGTTCTTGTATTTGATTTCTTCAACCAAGATTTCCATCACAAAACTAGAAGTCATTCATGTGAACATGTCAAAAATTTCATTGCTCATAATTAAAATTTTAATGATGGGGTGTGAATAGTGGTGATTGTGTCCAAGACCTTTACAATGCAGGAAACAATGTTGAATGTGAAAACCATGAGATCTTGGCTCATAACTAGTTGGGCAAGTTCAATTTCCATGGATTGATTTGCCTTCAATATTATTGTCATTAGTCTTTGGAAAAGATTTCAACATAACCCTTAGTCAACACCATGTATGATTAGGTACCAAAACAATAATCTAGTGTGTATAAAGTGACATGCCATATTGCAAGTTGTTTCTGGGTTCAAATTGTGTCATGCAAGGTGTTACTCATATAGCCAACCCTAGATACAATGGGGTCACTAGAAGTAATGATCATTTTAGGTGTAAAAACCTCTAGTCTTCAAAGTTCTTGCAATTTGAAATTGGGCAACCCCAACACAGTCCTTATCATGGTCCTCCATCTTCTAAAAGAGAAAGGATTGCTCACACTTGGTCAACTAATGATTTTGTTGTCTTTTGTCTCCTTGACATACTTGAGATCCATAACTTGATAATCAATTTTTTTTAGATTTTTTGTTTCCTATCATGTGTTATGCAAGAAGAACTATATAGCAAAACACATAGTTGTTGTTAGTACAAACTTGAAGGTGGTTCCATGCCTTTGTGGGTTCTAGTAATTGTTGAATAAGTTTTAAATGTGTTTATTTCCAAGATTGGCTTTCAACAATTTTCTCTTATAGTTGGTGCACACATTCTAATATGGTTTGTCAAGGAATTTAAGTTGGAACTTGACAATCATTTCCTTTTTGGATTGGGTTGGCATTGATAAAGTTGTATGCCATGACCACAACCATCTTAATTTTTGCATGTCCTTTGATGTTTTTAATTATATATGCTAAGGTTTTATAATGTCTCAAACTATTTGATCAAATATAAAGAACTAATAATTGCACATATAACACCAAGTTTGTCTTCAATAGTTGGGTTAAATTTGCTTGATTATGCATGTGAGTTCTAAATTATCTTTTCATGTCCAATTTGCAATGCAATGAGTATTTTACCATTAGTTATTTGGTATAAGTTCAACAAAGTTAATCAATAAGTAGTCATGCAAATTGTTTCTAATGGCAAGATTTTAAAATGGGAACTTAAAATAAATAAAACATAGTGTCATGAAAAATTGCCAAAGTTTGCATCACCATGTGGTTTAGGTCAAAGGATGAAGGATAATCAATTGGCTCCAAATCCCTTGAAGCTTGATATATTTGTTGTTACCATTGTTGCAAGTTTTTTGAAGGTGCTTGGAGCATTGATAGTCACTTTCATTGTGTTCCATGGGAGGATAACATTCTAGTAACATCTAATTGTTAATAATTGTCATGTATAACATTCCTTCAATCATGTATTTGCATGTGGTTGGATGGACATCCATTTCATCTTTTTTTAAAACCAAGTTCATTGATTTAAATTTTGATTTGTTATCACAAGAAGAAATCTTGTCTTTTTCCCCTACCCAAATTCATTAAATTTTTAATGAAATAAAACAAAATGGAATAATATACAACTTGTATGGTTTTGATAAAAAAAAGGATTAATTGATTATGACATTTTTAGTGAAATGTTTTTTAGTTTTTTTGGATAATCACATCTTGCATGAAATAAATTTTAATTTTTAAATTATGACATGGATATATGAGGTCCCAAGTTAACATGATGTGGAATAACATACCATGTTATCATACCAAAAAATCAAATTTCTTTTTTCTTTTTTTCTTTTTTCAAATCATGGAGTCACAGATGCATCACAAATTTAGCATGTGACGAATTGATAATAAAAATTATGTGAAGTTCATTCATTCATAGGTTCATATATTTTACGTACGAATATCATGTGTTGAAAACACATTTGACACACGGGTAATTGTGTTGATGGATGAAGTATGAACTTATAAATGAACAAATGTCACATGAATTTCACATCTTCCTATAAATTTATGTGTCAAATGTGTTTTCAATGCATGAAATGCACAAATTATGAATGAACAAATTTCGCATGACTTTCATTACTAAGTCGTGAGATGCTAAATTTGTGATATTGCATTTTTGTGATGGCATGCCATGAGAAAATTACATGCTATGAAAAATAATTAATTTTTTTTTAAATCAACAAAATGGCTTTTTAACACTATTCGCCATGATGTACATGTTTGTAAACTACAATTGTATGAAATATGTTAATGCACACATCCATCAAAGATTGAACTTAAGACTTTATGGAAGCACACCAAGGCTTTAATCACCAAACCATTTCAAAATTTTATTAAAAACAAAGAGAAAGTTTAAGTTTTTTGTGTTTAGCATGAAATTGTTTAGGAAATTCAAACTTTAACATAATGTTTCCTTTTTCAAAATTTATTCAAATGCTACAAATAAAAACATGATATTGAAGTTTATTCAATAAGCTATTCAAAAAACTTATTATAATTTACAAAAATTAAATTAAAAAGGTAACAAAAACTTAAAATTGTATGTCATGAATAAATCTACAAATGCATTCATTAAGTTTTTTACAATTTTATCTTTATTACATAAAATATGTCCAATTTTTTAAAAAGTGCAAGTTTTAATTTTCCCTAATATGATTAGGTATAAACTTTTTATTTATGTTTGTGATGTTGCTAAAATGGTAATCATCCATAAAGAGATTACCACATTTGGTTATAGACAAATAATATAGTTGGAAACTTGTTTAAATCTTTCAATATTATGGTTATTTAAATATGTTTTTGATACACTAAGGATTTTTTAGCATGTCCAAACATAAAAATAGCTTAATTTTTTTCAAAATAAATGGATAAGAGCTTGTCACATTTCCAAGTTTCTGGGTAAGGTGAAACAATTGTTAATTTAATAAAAACCACTAATATACTATCAATATGTGATGTGAGCAATACATTGAGTGTATTATTAATATATTTTCACACTTGAAAAATAAACCCTATATATGAAAACTTGACACTTGATATACATTTACCACCATTTTTTGATTATAACTAATTATCATTTACCATATGTTATTTATACATTAAGGAATTATTGATACATTGAGGATCTTTTGATACGTTAAGGATTTTTCAGCCCATCTAAACATAGAAAGAGAGGGAAATTTTCCAAAATAAATGGACAAAAATTTGCCACAATTTCAAGTTTATGTGCAAAGTAAAAAATTAATTTTATGTTGATTATCACAAAATTTGAATGTAAGGTGCATAAAAATATTATCTTTTACAATGGTTTTTGCAAACATGGAGGGGAAGTTGTTGCATTTGTATGAGCATGGCCATTGAACTAAATTGCAAGCATTCGAAAATGTAGTTCAAACCCCACAAGTGGGCCCTTTGATCATGAAAATCTACTAGGGGAAATTGTCATTCAACACATTGGGATGCAACAAGGCCTTCACCTTGCTGAAATTGCATTCATCCCCATGACTCGGTTTCGTAGCTAATGTTTGAGTTCATAGCTGGTGAAGAAGGTCAAGATGGTGGATGCTAATTTATATACAAACAATTATCATCCACTTTAATAATGATTTGCAACAACTGTGAGTAGATAGTGCTTCCAAGTTTTCAAAGTTCAAATTTTAATTTCTATGACATTTTTATACACCTATAGATGTGATGTTCACCATCTTATGAATTTATTCTATTCTGTAAACATGAAATATGTGACTAATCTTTTGTTTTGTAATGCAATTTGTGCTTGTAGGTAGCACTAAACTGGTTCACATGGATGTTCATAGGTAGTAATGTCAATATGGTCCCAATGATCTCACAAATGTTGTTAAAAATATTACACAAAATTACAACGCAGCTCTTCAAAAATTGGACATTAATGGAAAAAATAATCCCATAAAGGATTAACCATAAGGGTACATGAGATTCCTAGAAGAAATGGGGTGGTTTTATAAAGGGAGGATGTAAAACTAAATTCACCATTAAGACATTATATTTGTTTAAACAAGTATTAGAGTTATGTTTCATTTAACGAAATCATGTTAAATCAAGATGATCTACATGTCCATAGGGACCTAAAAATGGGTGATAAATCTGCATTTGTTGCCCAAGAGGTCAAGGATCTTATGATGGAACAACTAAGGCTTTGAGTCACAATGTTTCAAATCATGACAAAACATAGGTAGCATGTGAAGAACATCATGTTAGGGACATGTGAGTTAAATAGAAACATGTTCCCCACTAAGTAAAATGTTAGGGTGTTCTCTAAAAAATTGGCTCAAAAAACATACTAGTTACATAAAAATGATGCAAAAAATGTGTGTATGTGAGTTCAACAAAACACTAATTCAATGTTTTATTATCAAGACATTAGGGTAAAGGTGGATGGTGGTCTCATTGGGCAAAACATGCCTTTCATTATGGGTATCCAAACACTATGGCGAAGGGAGATGATAATTGAACATGGGCACCAAGGGGGTGTTACAGTTGATGCAACCTTTGGGACAAATTAAAAAAAGGTGATACATTATGTTTTACACATAATACATGCATGTGGTTTAGTACAATAATATATATGCAATATAATGTCATTGGAACATTAATACAATAATTCAAGGGACATATATAAATACATGTTGAAATTTGTAAATGTTAATAGATCATTCATTATATCATTCATCAATGTTCAATTAACATACCATATTACATTGATATATTGTGAATTGTGGCAATTCCCCCTCCATATCATGATGGTGTTTGACCAATGGCACAATGGCATTCTTGTAGCATACTGTATTACATCATGATGTTAGTAAGAGGATTTGACACCATGCATGTATACTTTGAACGAAAGGATTCACAAAATCCGTCCATCATGGCATCCCAACCATTTCATAGTTGATCATGCCCAAGGGGAAATCAACTACATCATGTAAAGTCCATACCCTTTCCCCCTTTCTATCCAATAAAAATTTCAGCTTTGTATCATTCATGTCACTTGCTCTAATGGATGGAACATGCATCAATATTGATTTTATTTAAATCCACCAAGTTTCATGTTACATGCATTTTATTTCTTGCATGACTATAAGGCCAAACATTGCCATTTTCTTATGTTTGTGGCATGTGAAAAGAACATGGCAAAAATGAACATGTATTATGATAAAGGACCCATCATTACATAATAATGTATTGCAAGAACTAGGGTTCATTTGTAGCTAATGCTAAAATGTGGGCGATGAAAAGGATATAGTATATCATTAATAAGTACCTTGCAAATAATGTCTTTTGGAAATACACGGGGGAAAATTTGCAACATAAGATTCACATGTGGGTGGTTGGATTTTGAAATCTACCATATGTTGGGCAAGACACCAATGTTGTAATTGAAAATTACCATGGGACATTGAAGGCTTAGTTAAAGTTATGGAAGAACAAATTGGTTGGTTGTCGTGTGGATTGGTGCATTCATGAGTTCATTGGAGATGCCTTTATTCAATATTGGTATCAAAGAATATGCAATAACTTTGGATTTGTGAACAACAAACACCAATAACTATTTTTGGTCAGGGCCTTGTTGGAGGCATGGTTGATTCTTGACACAAATGTGACATTGCTTCTTTATGAAAGTGGTATAATGCTAGTATGTGTCATCCAAAAAAACCCTTTTGCCATACACCATCCACAACCCAACATCAAAGTGGGCATGTTGTAATTGTGTCCATACACAACGTGGAAACATTTGCAAGCATCAATTCAAGGTTTTAATGTTTTTTCACCTTGACATTGTAGATGGCATAGTCACTTGTTTTTTAGTATCATTGAAAGGGACTATTCAAGGTGGGTTGAAAAACCTACTTAATCCACAAGTGGGTACATCCCCCCACATAATGACAATTCCACTTACATAAGTTGACCACCCCAATACAACTCGATTTAAAGGAACATTTTCAGAACATGGCATTGGATATGGTACATGTTGCTAATGGGAATCAAGTTTTCCTTGAACATTTGATAGCAAATTTTTGCCATGCATAGGGCAATCAAGCAAAAGTTGTGGCAAAGTTACAATGTGGGTTACATAACCCCATAGGCCCAAACCTTGTGCTTTTACCAATTGAAGATGGATGAGGGTTTAACCTCAAATGACAATTGGATTTTTTTGGCTTCTAGGCATAAACCAATTGCAAAAAAATGACTTATCATTGGCACCACATCAATAGGTAAAACACTAAAACATTGGTACATTGGTACATTGGTACATTGATACATCAATATATTAATTTCCAATGATATGGTATGGATTAATGTTTCAAGTATGTGGTTCAATGTATCAAGTTTACAAATATTCCATGTAAGTAGCATTAAAGCAATGTGTAACTCATATTTACTAATATAATGTTCAATGATTGAATGGTGCATTTTTTGTCTACAATTAAACATTCCCTAAAAAACCCTCCTCAATTTTACAATGTCCAACATTAATCATATTTATCAAAATTTAAAACCCTATCACAACTTTTGTTTAAATGGATGTTATTCTAAAGGTGATGGACGTGGTGGATATTGTCAAACGGATTCAAGCTAACAATATTATTTCAAGGCTTGAATCCTTTTGAACAAATTGTTTGCATCCAACAAAGGTTAAAATGTTGAATTTTGCTTCAAATTATAACATCCTTCAAAATGATTTGATTGGGTATCATATGATGTTTGATAAAATTAACATGCATAATATAATGATACAATTATCTAACTACATACTATTTGATACATTAATACATTGTCATAAATTCGCATTCATTGTTTAGCTAAAGAATTAATTCATTGACACATTAAAATATATATCCTAACATATAGATACATTAACACAATGATACACTAATTCATGACTATAAACTTTGACTAAAGTGAAACACCTTACTTCATACAATTGCAATAGAATGGACAAATAATTCATAAAAATTATAAATACGTCACATAAGATGCATGTTAAAGGTAGAAAATTCCTAGGCTAATTAATGTAATAAGCATCCTAGTAATTGGTTATTTACTAATGGTAAATACTTACCATCTTTTATTTAAATGATGAAGTTAATGGGGTTAATTAATTCATGTAGATGAATGGTTGGTTGCAATCCAACACTCGCCTAGGGGATTTCTAAAAAAGATTAGGATAAAGACCTATTTTCATGGGAGTAATATGGGCCTTGTGTGGTCTTGTGAGGAAGGGGATTAGAAGGATGAAAGGAGGATTTTGGGAAATATTCATTATATTTAGATTGGGTGGGGCAAGGATTAACAACTAACTAATCATACAATCCCATTATGTGTGTAATAAATGAGATTCAAAGTATTAAGTACATAAATAATAAAATTGTCTTTAAAATAATTTTACCTTCGGGTTCTTTTCCATCTTGAAATCCTTTTCCGCCCCTAAATGTTGGTTATTTGCAAAGCAAGCAAATTAATTGAAATTGGGTTTCAAATGTTAAATATAAACATGCATTGCACATGATTTGAAATATTTGTTGAATAATTATAGCAACAATTAACTTGATGTATTAAATAATGTCTACAACAAAATTTGTAAATTGGCAAACCAAGCTAACACCCATGTTTACAAGTGGAAGCTTCTCTCAAAGGTAAGTTGTTTATTGTCCATCCATTATATCCATCCGTCATGGTGGCCAATGGATGTTGGTTCACTATGGTCAATTACAAAAACCATGACACTCTAAAAGAGAATCTAGTTCATAAATATATGTCATTGTGAATTTTGATAATTGTTTTGTTTCATTATTTTGTGTCTTGTATTGTTAGCCATATTAGAATTCAATGATATTTGTATGCAAGGTTTTGAAAGGCCTCTTGATAAAGACAATGTAATGCAATATTTTGAATCATGTTTTTCAATGAATAGTCAAAAAAGTAATTACAACACAAAAGAATGATAGTTGCAAATAGGTTCCCAAAAAGGGACAATTGTGTTTAGGGATGTTAAGATACATAACATTGGTTTGAATGTTTGAACTTTCAACTTGTAGTGGGTGGATATTCATTTTCTCAATAAACCTTCAAGTCATATATTTGGGTAAATTTTCTTTTTGAGGCATTTGCTTAAAGCCAGCACCACCAATATTCACCAGTTGAAAGAATTACTAGAGTATTTTTTGGAAAGAATTAGTGGCCTCCAATACATGGCCTTGCCTAAAAACCCATGATTATCATGTTAGTGTTAAAATTTAAGGTTAAGGTTAGGTTTTGCATGCAATTAACAATTAAATGATTATCCATGCTAAACTTTCATTTTTGTTAGTTAAAAAATGATGACTCTAATAAACAAACCAATTTCACATATCTCATAAAATCATGATGTCAGAAAAAACAATTTGACAAATGATAGGAAATTTTTTGACATTTCATGCAACTTAAAAGTTCTTTGATTTAAAAAAAAAGAAAAAAACATACATGAATTGTTTTTTATTTAAAAGGTGATATCTAGCCAATGCTAATTGGAACTAGCATTGTGCAAGTTACATATCTTTCACCAAGGTATACTTGTGGCATATATCTAAGAAATTATATACTTAACCCACTTGGCACATAAATTTAACCAGCTTCAAACATACCCTACCCAATTGGAAAACATGTTCATTTACTTGTTATTGTGCAACCTTGTTATAGGTGTAGTTTTGTTTATTTTGTGTTTTTATGTTTGCAATTAATGTTGGTCTAATATATAAACTTGCGTTTGATATCAACATTAGTGGAACATTGGTAACAATGACCTCATTAATCTAGTATGAATTAAGGCAATAATAATCATATACCAACACCAGCTTGGTAGTACCAATTTAATATGGGTTGAGGCAATACTTGTCGCAACCCCACTTTGAGGGAAGTGTGAGGTTGCCACTCACATTCCCGAAAATGGAACTTGGGAGTCCTCCGAAACTTCCGAAAATTCAAAACGCAATTACAGGGGTCAAAACACCTTGTATTGAGGTGTTATTTATATCATTGGAAAGGTCTTGAAGTGTAGATGTCCAAAATGGCCTTGTATGAGCCATTTGGACATTACCAACACAAGTTATGGTCGAAAGAAAGGCCGGGAGTCAAACTAGCAGTTTGACTCCCGACCACTAAAAGTTCCCGACCTGATTCCGGTGTGTGAAGGTGGAGTGCAACACACCGTTGGAAAGCTCTCAAGGAGGGCTACAAGTTTGTTTTAGACTTCATCCCAATCGGAGGTCGGAGCGAGAAGTTATGAACGCCTAAAATCCTGGGAGTCCAAACCAGGACAATTTCAGGACTCCACTTTGGGAGTCCCGAGAAAAAATGCCATTTGGATGCAAGTGCGACAATGAGATGTAGAGAATACTATATGGGGGAAGGTGGTGGCTTCCCTCGAATCCAGGCTGTGGTGAGTCAAGTGAGTCCAAGGTTGCCCGTGGCTTGTCCTAGCACTAAGGGTGCTCCAAAATGTGAACTAACCAACTTGTTGGTTGGTTTGATGCAGGTTCGAGTGAGTGAATAGCTTGTCCCTCTTCCTAGTCCAAT
>Ga0116231_10007262_pt1 | contig 20445 bp, 19 predicted proteins | sample S1TSphgellanicum_2_FD_89695 | JGI IMG/M metagenome (GOLD analysis project Ga0116231, IMG submission 89695) | Host-associated microbial communities from peat moss isolated from Minnesota, USA - S1T2_Fd - Sphagnum magellanicum MG | ecosystem: Host-associated > Plants > Peat moss > Unclassified...
GATCAGGACGAGTGGGGGGCGGGGCGGTCGGCGTTTGTAGGCGGGGTTGGCGGGGGGGGGGGGAGGGGGGGGGTGCGGAGGAAGAAACAAAGTTCAAGTCTTTGGGATTTTTTGGAGGCGGAGTAGGAGTAGGAGGAGGAGGAGGAGGAGGAGTGTCTCTCAAGCTTTGGTTTTGGGAATAGCAATGAGTTTGCCAAGAGATTTATTGCTTTTCGAGGACAGGTTTTCTTCTTCCTCTTCTTCTTCTTAGTGTTGTTGTCGCGAGTATTGGATCGTTGGCGGAATCCAGCCGAATTCCTCAAGAAAAACATTACAAAAAAAACATTTGAGATCTCTGAGTACCTATCCTTTCCATTTGCAAAAGATTCTTGAGGGTAGGAGGAAGGTGAGAGATTTTTTCTATGTGTTTCAGTTTGCCTCCTTCAAGCAGAATCCATCAGAGTTCTGGAGTTTAGGCATCTGGGAGTTGAGGAGTGCAGACTTCATGGGCTTTCTTTTCTAGCTCCTTCCTGTAAACCCAAAAACTCGAAAACCCCGAGTCTAGAGAATCACAGAAACCTTTGCAGAAAGGTGCTTGGATCTTCTTCTTCTTCTTTCTCCTCAGATTGGTGACTATCATGGAGACGACGACGACGACTTCGTCATGGCGGTCATCTCTGGCACATGATTCCAGGCAGAAGATTGTCAAGCGGATGTGAGTTTTCACAACCTCTCCACCTTGAATGGGTTTTCTCTCGCATTCTCTTTCTGCAGGAGTGTACCCTAATCAAACGAAGAAGCAAAAGTCTCGAAGAAACAGAACACACAATCTTTGAGATTGAGACCAAATTGGGACCGATTTCATTTGCAGTTTGAGCAATGTCCAAAGCTTGCTAGAGAGAGATTTGATGTACATATCTGATTTTGTGCAAGAGGAGCAAAAGAAGATCAAGACAGCTATTAATTTTCTGCATGCCATTGTGCCTGGTTCTTTCTTCAACTGCTCGCAGTGCTCTATTCTTCTCTTTTGTAGAAGTGCAACATTGGTCATTTTTTTTGTGTCCAGAAAATTGAGACATTGGATTCTGTGCTGTTTTCTTTTCCTGTTTGCCAGAATGGACACCTTGCAGCGTCATATGCCTGCTGCGGGACAGGATGGTGTGGAGGAGCTGCTTAAGATTGCCTGGCGGTTTGAAGAAAAGATCTTCCAGGCCGCAACTGACCAGGTGAATTCATTGTCTCTGTCAGTTGGGAAGCATTGAAGATCATTGCAGAGTTCTGTAGTTGGATCATCATGAGCTGCAAGAGATGGAAGATGGTGGTGATGCATTTCAGTGATTTGGAGATGAAATGTTTTTGTCAATGTCTGCTGCATGATTCTGAAGAGTTTTTTAAGGCACAAGACAGAAGTCGTCTTCAGCTTCAAATGGAATGTTGTTTCACAACTTACTGGGCAGGTCTGCTTGTGTACAAGAGATTGTGCAATCATGTGAGAGAGATCAGGATTTACACTGGAAGCTGATTGTGTGTGTTTTGGATGATGCTTCTGTCACAGCAAGACTACCTGCGCAAAATCTCATTGAAGATGCTTTCACTTGAAACCAAGGCAAATGGGAATGCTCTTCAAGCCAGATCAGGTGTGTCGGGTCAATCTGCAATCAAGCCAGATCCAGCAGGTGAGCAAATGTGATCATGAATTTTCTTTTAGAAAAGAAACAAGAGTCATATATGCTCACTGAAACTTACAAACCAACTGGCTTGTTGCATTCTTTCTGCACTTGTTTTCAAGTTCTTGGATCTTGTGTCAAGGTTAGAACTTAGAACTTCCAGGATTTTGTCTCTAAAGCATGTCTGCTGTTTGTTTTTGCATGCACTTTTCCAGCGGGGCTTATGATGCGGAATCCTGCACAGGCTCTGGGCAATGGGGTTCAGCAGCCAAGCCAATCTCAGCAGCAACAGCAACAGCAGCAGCAACAGCAGCTGCAGCAACGGCAACAACAGCAAATCCTAGCACAATCTCATCAAGCAAACACAGGCCTGGCAGGCACAATGCAAACCTCTGCAAATGGTCTAGGTTCTAACCTGTCCACGATATCTGGCATGCCACAAAACTCCATCCCAAACATGCCAGGCCAGGTTATGAACCCAAGTATGATGAATAGCCGTCTCCAGCAGCTGCAACAGCAACAGCAACAACAGCAAGCTGCTGTTCAGCAGCAGGTTCAGCAGCAACAGCAAGCTGCTGTTCAGCAGCAGCAGCAGCAGCAACAACAACAACAAGCTGTCCAGCAGCAGGTCTCTTCCACTCCTACTTGCGAGTGTCATTCTTCTCTAGAATTGTACATGGCATTTTTCAGAGGGGTTGATCTTACTTGTGGGGTAGGACAAGATCTAACATTTCTGCTTGAGCCTCACCTCACAGCAGAGTTTTGCCTGACCTGTATTTGGATGGGGTGATGATGATGGTGGCACAATCAGCACAACCAGCAGCAGCAGCAGCAGTTGTTGTATCAGCAGCAGCAACAGCAGCAGCAGCAACAGCAGCAGCAGCAACAGAGAATGCAGCAGCAGCAGCAAGCACTCTTCAAGCAGAAGTTACATCAACAAAGCCTTCTCCACCACCAACAACAACAACAATCTCTTCAGCAACAACAGCAGGTTGGTATTCTCTGGACAAATGTGTTGGTTGTGGGGGGGTTCTCTCAGGTCCAAATGGCTACACATGCTTGCACTCTTCAGAGTCTGGGTCATTGAGCACTAGTTCAAAAACCTTAAGTTCTGTGAGCCTAAGCATGGTGTTTTTGGTGTACAGGTTCCAACTCTGCAACAGCAGCAGCAGCAGCAGCCATCAACCAACAATCAGCTCCTGGCTCAGAACAATTCTGCATTGCAGCAACAGCAACAGCAGCAGCATCAGCTGTTACAGCAATTGCAGCAGCAGGCAAAGCAACAGCAGCTGGTGAGTTTTCCGCACTGCACATACCTTAGACATATGTCTTCAGTGTTTTCAAAAACTACACACATCTCTTCACAGCTTCAGCATTTGGCTTGTGGTTTCACTGGAGATGTTCCTCTCTCATCTCTCTCTCTGTGTGATTCTGGTACAGTCTTAAAGCTTGATTGGTTTCTGTCCTTTCATGTAGCAGCAGCAACAGCAGCAGCAACAGCAGCAGCAGCAGCAGCAGCAGCAGACATCTGCAACACCAAGCCAGTCACAACAATCACAGGCATCTTCTCAACCAGCTCAACAGGCTCAGCAGCAGCAGCACTCACAGCCAGTGGCAAACCAGCAACCACAACAGCAGCAGCAGCGAGTTCCACAACCAGGTAGACATTTGCATGCCTTACTTGTCCTGTTGTTTGTCAATGTTACAAATCAATCATCAACAAACAAAGGTACTGTCTATCATCAGATTCTTCCTTGATTCTGGATCACCCTGCATGCGATTCTGTGCAGGCTTGTATATATAACATCTGTTGTATGACATTTTGTATACAGGGGGTTTGCTGCAGCAGCAACCTCAACAGCAGCAAAGCATGTTTGATCAAAAACCTCAGATTCTTCAAGCTCAACAGCAGCAGCCACAGCAGCGTGTTCTCCCTCTCCCTGAGCCACCAACTGGTATTTTACCTTCCCTTTTGAAACCCATGTTTTCTTTTAGCTACACAACAAGATAGGCACCAGCAATGCTTTGATGTGGCAGCTGACAACACACATTGACCTCTTCTCTTTTTGTGGTTCTCATTCATCCTATTCATATTGCACAATCCTCAGCACAATCAGTTTGGGGCACTGATTCTGCTATTCCTGCAAAATTGCAGCATCTGTTGATTCCTCAGCACATTCAGCGCCATCCAGCAATGGGGACCAGCGTGATGTTGTCTGGACTAAGGTGGGTTTGTACTGAGAGTCATGGATGTGTTTCTGTAGCAATTGGTTTGGCATTTCGGCTGCTTTTTTTGTGATGCACTAGCAGTCGTCCTGTTTCCATCAAAAATGGAAAGAGCATTACATGGGTCGTCATATGTCAGATTCATTACAGTGTCATGATTTTTGTTTTGCTCTGTGCTTTGTTTGAACAGCTTCAACACTTGAAGGAAAAGTACCTTCTAGACATGAATGAACTCTACGGCATGCTTTCTACTCGCAGCAATCAGGTTTGTGTCTCCTTCTTCAGGCAACCCACATCTTTGTTGTTGTACTGGTCTGCAATCTGCAGTCTATAGTGCAATGTGAAGAAGCTTGAATTGTCTGTGCAGTTGTTTGAGTTCTGATTCTAGTCACTTGGGACTGCTGTGATTGAATATACTGAAGCTTGAATGATTTTCTACTGTTGCAGCCGATGCCTGCAGAGCAGCTGCAGAAACTGAAACACTACAAGGATGTTTTGCACCGTATGATTCCGTATCTCAAAGTGCCCAAGGAGCGAGTTCCCAAAGAGTTCAACCTTGACAAAGTGGAAGCATTTGAGAAGCAGATAGTGAACATAATGGAAACTTTCAAGAGGAGACGGCAACCTCAACAACAACAACAATCATTGTCAGGTGGACCTGCAGGGTCTACCCAGTCCCAGCCAGTGCCATCAAACTCAGGGCAATCACAACAAACCCCTGGCCAACAGGCAGATTCAACCAGCATGCCAAGAAGTTTGCCGCAGTTGCAGCCACAGCAACAACAACCACCGCAGATGGTCTGTGTCATTTTTCAACACTTTGTAGAGCTCCTTGAGTGAGGATCAACAAAATTCTCTTGGAAATATTTTGTTATGATCACATGCCTAGACTGCAGCAGGTCACTGTCTTTGTGAATACAGCAAAATACATCAAGTGCTTGAAGAATTCATTCCCCTCTGCAATAGGTTTCTCGTTCTGCTGCTTTTTAGACATTGAACCTATGGTCTTGACAGATGCAGAATGGACAGCCTTTACAACAAATCCCTGGCAGTAACCAAGGTGGGGGGCAGTTCATGCAACAGCAGCAGCAGCAGCAGCAGCAGCATCAAATGCTCTCCCAAATGCAGCAAGACAAGCAATCTCAGCAACAATTGCAGCAATTGCAGCAGCAGCTCAACCTGTCCCAGACCACTGGGAACATCCTTCAACCCACCAACAACTCTCTTGCATCCTTACAGCAACAGAATGTAGGCTTGCAGCAGGGTCTTGGAGCAGCTGCCTCCTTGCAACCTGCTGGTGCACCTACATCACAGGCTATGTCGGGTGCCCCACTGCCATCTAATAGTACTGGTTCCTTGGGGCAAAGCAGCTTGACTGCATTGCAGCAGAATGGGGTAGGTCCCTCTTGTTCATGAGATGTTCAGTTTGTTTCTGTAAGCTTGGCTGAGTTCTATGCTTCATTATTTCGGTTCTACAATGCTTCCTTTGTTAAATCTTTTTGCAGCAACCCGGGATGGTGAACATGCTGCAACCGAATATGGTGAATGCTTTGCAATCCGTTGGAGGCAATGCACAGAATGTAGTGAACAGTTTTCAACAAAGTAACAGCAACCCGTTACAGCAAAGTGGTGCTACAGGATTGCAACAAGGTAGCGGCAGTCAAACCCAAAGTGTGTCCATCCATCAACAGCATGCCCTGAAGCAACAGCAACAGGAACAACAGCAGCGGCTATTGCAGACACAGCAGGCACAACAACATCGCCTTATCCAAAACCAGGAGATTGTAAAACAAGTAAGTTTCATAACTCTGATATTAATTTGATTTTCTCAATTGTTTGCAGATGTTGATAAGATCATGGGAAGTTTGATGATGCCATTGAGAATTACATTTGTCTTAAGTTTTGGTATCAAGTGCTTGTTCAATTGTTGGGTGCAAGGAATTTGGTGGTTGTGCAGTTAGTCTGTGTGGGTGCACATTTTGTGCAGTTGTTTTAGGAACCTTATTGTGTGGGTTTGGTAACAGCAATTGCAGCAGCAGCAACTGCAACAGCAGCAATTGTTGCAGCAGCAGCAACAACAGCAGATTCAGCAGCAGAAGAACCAGGCTGCCCAACTTCAAGCTTTTCATGCACAACAGGTGTGTGTGTATGTTTGTTTTCTTCAGATTTTACCTGCAAGACTCAGAACTCTGAAAATGGTGTTCTTGTGGTTCTAGACTAGTTGGGTGAGCCCAAAAGTGCCCTGTGATTTCATGAGCTTGGCAAATTAGGTTTAGGGTTTTGGCCTGATCAGTCCATGCTCTCTTGAAGTTTCTTGACATCTGAGGTGTTGTGGGTGGTGTAGCATCAGCAGCAGCAGCAACAACAGCAGCAGATTGTAGATTTCAACCCAGAGTTTAAGGCAGATGCCCTGAAGGCCAAACAACAGGCTGTCAAACAGGTAAGATTTGGGTTTCTGTTTTTGTATCCTTCTTTGCAAACTGTTCCTGTTTTGTATTTTGTGTTTCCAATCTTCTTTGTGGGAAGGAAGGGTGTGAGTCTTCTTTGCCACTTGTTAGCAGCCTCATGTGTAAAGTTTTTTGTTGTTCGTGGACTTGTGGGGTGCAGGTGTTGATGCAACAACAGCAAATCAAACAGCGACAGCTGCAGCAGCTACAACAGCAACAACAGCAGCAGTTTGTGGGATCACCACAGTTGGTATCTTCACCCTCACCCCAGCTTATGCAAGCTCCATCGCCTCAGCAGCAGCAGCTTTCTCCTCAACCTGACCCAAACTTTGCATTGCCAGTAGTATCAAAGGTATGCCAACATGCAATCTTTCAATGTGTAGAGTTGATAACTGTGATCTTTTATTTTCTCGTGCAAATCATCCTGTTGACATGTCGCTGCATTGGCACATCTTTGGAACACTCACTGACTCTTATATGCAGCAGGCATTGACGCCTCCATTTCGAACGCCTTCCCCCTCTGCTCTTCCAGCGACTCCACCCCCACAGGAGGATTCAGATGCAAAGGCTTTAGTGAATGCTGCATCAACACCCAGTTCCCTCCAAGCTCTTCAGCCAGTGATGGCTGCATCAAACAATGCAGGGGCAATCACTACCCCAGGCATGGCAGTGTCCCCATTGATGGCAGACTTCTCACCTAGTGCAATGCAGATGGGTGGTACCCAAGAGGTTCTGCAATCATTTTCCCCAGCTACCTCTCTTCTCGATAAATCAAGCTCCACTGAGCCTCCCCTTGAGCGATTGATCAAGAAGGTTTGCATGCAATCATGTTTCTCTTATCCTTTTACAGATTGAAGGTTTGTCTGCGTCATGTTTCTGTTCTCTGCTTACAGATTGTTGCTGCTTTATGCTTGCGAGTCATGAGACTATGAGATCGCTTTGAGAAAAAGATTTCACACTTCAGAATTTCTCTTCCTCCATCTTGCAACGATTGCCACTCTAAAACTCTCTGTCTGAGAAACTCATGCAAATCATGTGTGTAAAATCTGCTTAATGAATGCAGGTTGACACCATTCCACCAGCAAATCTTGCTGCTGCAGTGAATGAGATGAATGCCATAATCAACTGTTGTGATAGACTATCAGCATCAGGACCAGGTACTGGATCTCGTGCAGTCGTTGGTGAGGATCTGGCTGCCTTGACACAAGCACGGCTCCAAGCTCGTGCATTCCAAGCTCAAGCTTCCCAAGACAACAGTGGTGGGAATGCAAAAAGGAGGCGGCGCAATGTGGACTCCATGGCACTTAGTACAATTTTAAGAGATGGAAAACACTTGAATAGCCTGGATAGGCCATTCGACCCCATGCTTCTTCGGTCCAATATGGTGTCACATATCAAAAGCACTTCCATTAAGGTTTGCAAATTCTACAATCTTGATAACTCTTGAAGAGAAAAAAACCCTTGTGAACTTGAATTTGTCAAGTGAATTTATCAAGGAAGCAAGAAAGTTTTGAATTTGTGATTGATAGTGGGGTAAGTGTAGGGTAGAGCCCTAAGGTGTGGGCATTCTTAAAATAAGGGGCCCCAGGACAAGGTGGTAGCTGAGTCTGGCCCCACATTTTGGGAATGTCCCTCACCCATGGGTAGAGCATGACGTGAGCAGTATTTTGAATCTAAACATATGTAGATGACAAGGTGTAGGAGGGGAACGGTTCTTATGCCTACTGCTTAAGAGTGGGAGGGAGAAGCAGGGGTAACATCCCTCCAACTCTTAACAAGTAGACGTAAGATCCCTCCACTTTTCTAGACAGATATTGATGGATATAAGGTGCTCTCCAAATGCACTAAGAATTTTCTCCATCTGGTTTACAAGGTGAAATATAATGCTTTTGTTCTTTTTGGGATGGTTTTGTTTAGAGGAAATTGAACTGCATCTGATGTGCAGGTTGCAGCAAGTTTGGAATATGAGATTAAAGAAGTCAACAGTGGCTTAATTGATACAGTGGTGGAGGTTAATGCTGAATACACAGAGGAATTGGCAGCAACGGGGAATGAAGGTGTTGTGGTTGCTTGCTACTACAAGGGCAATGCTGTTAGTCCAAATGTTTCCTTTGTCCAAACCAAAGAGTATTCCACGGTACGAAGAAGTATTTCCCACATGTGGTTTCAGTAAATTTGTTGGGTCTCTTTTCTGCCTAATCCCAATAAGTGCATAATATTAAGCTTTGAATATGGTCCAACACTTTGATTTTAGCATTCAGGGTTTAGGGTTTAGGTAGCATATGCATTTGGGTGACTAGCTCTTAATTGTTAGTTCTAGTATTTCTAGAGGGATGGGTCTTTTGAGTTTGGTTTTTAGGTTTGTATGCTTAAAAAGAATTTTCTCAGGTTTGAGAAATCTTCAAATGTTGGGTTCTGTTTCAGAGAGAAATGATTCATGTTTGTTGCATGAGTCAGTGGTGTTGTGCAAATACAAGAACTGAAATTGTATTGAATGCTTGTTTTGTGCTTTGGCTGCTTATAGGTTCAGATGGATCCACTTTTCCTGATCGTGCCGCCAACTTACCCACGTAATTCTCCAGTTATTCTGGCTGATCAAAATGCTACTCATGCCAAGTAAGATTTTTCACAACCACCCATTCAGGTTTGATGTCTTCTCATTTACAAATGGTGAGTTCTCTTTGCTATCAAGCAGTATGATAATAAGAATTATGATGGCGGTGGTGGGTGGGTCTGGTTGTTGTCACATTGTATGAAAAATTTGCAGCTCCCGAATTGCAGTCAAAACATGGGAACACTTCAAAAGGGAATCTCGCTTGCTTGAGCCTGTGTCCCTTGGCGCCATGGCCAAATGTTGGGACAAATGTGCACGCAATGCATTGAATGAGGCGGCGCAATACCAAGGTGGTGGCAACTTCAATACAAGCATTGGCAATTGGGAGTACATTCCTGCTCAATGAAAAAAGTTGTGTGGGGGAAATTTTTAAAAATTTCATTGCTGAATTTTTTTTTCTCCTTGTACAAAACAAAAACAAAACGCAAGCTTCCTTCTTCTCACATCAATGAGCATCATTTGATCACATCTCAAAAAAGACGGGGGGAGGAAAAAAAAGGAACCAGGGTCTTTCCTCTATCGTGCATAGATCCCATGCCCTTTCTATGCTTGGTTTTACAAAACACATGTAGTGTTTGCTCATTTGTGCATAGATCCCCGTACCCTTTTAACAATTGGCACTTGAGGATAGATGTTTTACTCCCAAGAATGGAACACAAATATTGCATTGAAATGTGATTTTCATTTCCTTATTTTAAAAAATTTCATTGCTGAATTTCATCACTAGCTAGGGTTGTTGTCTGTATTTATTCAGAGTCTATGGCTTCAAGTGGTATATAATTATGCAATGATGTAATTATGTTATGCAAAATGATGATTATATTTCACAATTATTATTATTATTATTATTATTATTAGCCCTTACTATCTCTCCTACTCACCTACATGGATATGAAACAAGGGGTGTGTCACAGACACACTTTGGCCTTGCCATTTACATCTAAAAGTATCTTATGGCAAAAAGAAGAATTATGAAAGCTCAAATATTTCACCATGCAAAAACATAACCTTCAAAAAATCCTCTTCAAGAAACCAAAATCCTTCAAGATATCATAATTCTATAACTAATCTCAAGCTTGAACACAAGCCAAAATATTGTCTTTCAAAAATCCTCATACAAAAATAGACCTATAAATTGTTTCATTTGATCTTATGCAATTGTTTATGACAATTCATCAATAACTCAATTAGGAGCAAGCCTAGAATCTTTGTAGCATATATTTATAAAAGTTTGAGAATTTTATTTTTTTCCAATAATTTTTTTCAAAAATCAAAATGTTTTTCATTTTGTGGAAAAATCACTCTGAGAAAATCATAAATCGTTGGTATAAATAATATTTGGATATTCTAAAGAAAGTATGAATTATATTACATGATATATATATTTTGATATTGTCAGTATATAAGCTTGGATTCATCCAGAGTTTTTTTAGGGTTTAGGGTCACACAGTTTTAGTATAACTTGTAATTGTTTGTGGAGACCATAAATTCCAAAAAATTAGAATATTTTTTTAATGTTTTTGAAGGCTTCTTTCAGCTGCTGCCAAATTAGTAAGAGAATATGTATAAATTATTTTTTAAAAAACCAAATAAAAAATCTAGTTTCGTCTTTAAAGTATTTTGTGTGCTCATTAAATCTCTCATTTCTAGTAGCTCTCTTTTCTCATCGACGTAGGTCCTCTTTTTCATCCATATCGGGTCGTCCTTCTCGCGCACGCGCTTGCGAATGGCTCGCGCGAACGTGCTGGCGGCGACTCTTCTGCGACGGTGTTTGTTGCATTTTGATTCCACTTTTGTGTCGGCGTCGTTGGTTTCTTTGTGTTTTGAGCTCCATATTGCCATTCCTCTTGAGGTTCTTCGCATTTTGATGTGCTTTTGGGGATTTGAAGTGAAGGTTCGAGGAAGTTATAGCGTTTTTTTTCAACAGAGAGAGCAGAGGTGACAATGCAGCTGCTGTTTGTTGCTGCTGCCTCGTTGACGCAGTAGTTTGTGATTCCAGTCCGAATATTGGCTCCTTTTTTCTGCAAGCTTTTACACCTGTTTATTTGCTCTGAGGATGCGTGCTGTAAGCAATCTGACCCTCGACTGAAGAAGAAGGCCGAGTTTCTTTTGACCTGATTGATAGGTTTTCTTTTTCTTTTTTGTTGCGGATTGTAGGTGCGCTCTTTAGTTGGCGGCTCATGAGGAAATGCGAGGATGAACTAGCTCCTGGAGAACGCAGGCACTCGGCGGATTCACGTAAGAAAACAAAACTGCCTTGCGATCATCTTTGTTGTTTTCAGTTTGTCGAGTCCCAGTAATGCAGCATATCGCTATCTCTGAAAATACTACTAGTAGTATTCTCAGAGACTCGGATTCGTGCTCAACAAGGGGGCTTTGTTGTGCAATCTCCTCATTTTCTGAGGGACAAAATCACAGTGATGCTGGTGGTTCTTCATTGTTGTCGGTTCGTCTCAGTTTTCTAGAAACTGCATCTGTTGACACATCTTCCGATGGCTGTGTGCATTTGTAGCATTGCGCAAGAATTTGTTGCATTCCTCCTGTTTCTGTGTCAAGTCTCTGGGGCCCTGTGTTGTTGCATTCCTGTTCTGTTTCTGTGTCAAGTCTCTGGGGGCCCTGTGAGTCTATATGAACTCACTTGTTTGCTGGATTTTTGGCTGCAGGACCTGAGGGATGACCTAAACTAAAATGAGTTCTCTAAGGATGGCTGGTAACCACAACAAGGCTTGTCGTTTTATGAGTATTCTGCAAGGGGCATGGAAATCTTTGACAGTATTCCAAGGAATCCTAAGGGAGGATGCATCCTTTGTGGTGGGGCATTCATGGACATCAACAGCAACATTGTCCTTGTTGGCATCCCCTTCATCTGCAAGTAATCACCTAGGAGAAGCTTTCTTTTGTCTGCCTTTCTCACGACCCAATTTGTTCTCTTTGCAGAGAGATGTTGCCATGGTCTCAGTTCCTGTGAGACTGTTCTCAATTTTACAACATGCTTCTTGTGAAGCTTCACAATCCTTGGAAAGTGGGGGCCAAAACTCAGTGAGAAGGTCATATGTTAAGGCAAGTGAGAAAAAGGCACTTTCTGTTGCCATGCAGAACTATCTCATTACCAAGAAAGGCCTTCCAGCAGTAGAGGCAGCACTCATTGTCAAGAATGCTCCGATGTTTGTGAACAAGCTCATGGCACGGGCCAAAGAACATGGCATTTTGCAGCATAAGCTACCAACTACAGCAGGAACAGGGATTGATGATGAAGTCCTGTCAAAGTTTCAATCCAAAGTTGACTCTTTCCTGGAGAGTGAGAGGGTCAATGAGTTAGAGGCCTACTTTGAAACCTTAGGACTGGCAGACTTTTCATTGCTTGAAGAGACTTTGGCGTCAGTGCAGCCAAAACTCTTGGGAGAGAATGGCCTTCTTGCAACCACTGAAGTTCTGCACAGCCTTGGCATTCCAAGGAAGAAGCTTTGGAGGTTATATGAGCGGGATAAAAAGCTCTTAAACCTTGCAGCAGCAGATCTGAATGCAAGTATACAGATGCTGGAAAGTTTGGGTGTGCAGAAGAAGGCCATGCCAGCATTGGTGAATGCTTGCCCCCTAGTGTTCCACATGGACCTTGAACAAACCATGAAGAAAGTATTGTCTTATATGGAAGGAGTTGGAATTGACAAGAGCTTCATTGGGCGACTATTGCAGTACAATCCTCAGGAAGTTTTGAGAGCACGAGAGACACATTTTGGAGAGAAGATTGAAGTTCTTCTTGAGTGTGGTCTCTCTAAAGAACATGTCATAAGAGTTCTTCGAGAGTTCCCCCAACTCTTGACACTGAGCCTAGATCATCAAGTTCGACCAAACATAGAGTTTCTGCAGCAGCTCAATCTAACCCCAGAACAAATGAGCAAGGTCATCACGGGTTCCCCACAAATCCTTAGCTACAGTGTCAAGAAGAATATGCTTCCAAAGATTGCCTATTTAGAAAGTCTGGGTGTGTTAAAAGAAAATATAGGTCAGATTCTTGTAAAGTTCACAGGTATTTTTGGTCACAGTATTGAGGAAAGTATGACACCAAAGGTGAAGTTTCTGGAGAGCTTTGGTGTTGAGAGGAAGAATGTAGGCAAGATACTTACACAATTTCCTGCTATTCTAGGTTACAGCATTGAAGAGAATTTGGCCCCAAAGTTGAAATATCTTGAGAGCATTGGGATGGAAAGGGGGAGTCTGGGTCGAGTAATTACCAGGTCTCCATCAATTCTAGGCCTCAGTGTTGAGAAAAACATGAAACCAAAGGTTGCATTCTTTGAGAAAAATGGTGTGAAGGGAAGGGATCTTGCCAAGCTCTTTTCAATGCAACCATCAGTTCTTGGAAGAGCCATTGATGGAAGCCTGTCAACCAAGCTCAAATTTCTGACTTCACTTGGCATTGAGCCACGGTCAATCATCATGGCAAGAGCACTCACTGCATGTGCAGCTCAGAGTCTGAATTCCCTTGAAAGTAAATACCAGAATCTTGTCACCATTGGTCTCTCACATGAGGCTGTGCGGAAAATAGTGACACAGCAGCCAACAGTTCTTCACCTCAGTGAGGAGCATCTTGTAGAAAAGATCAACTATCTGATTCACGATGTGGGCTTTTCTATGGAAGAAGTAGCGAAGTGCCCTCCATTATTGAGCTACAGCCTTGAACAGAGGATCAAGCCACGACACCGAGTGATCTCTTGGCTCAAATCAAAGCGTCTGCTGGAACAGAAGTATCCATTTTCAAGAGTCATGAGCATTTCAGAAAAGATATTTGAAGAAAAGTTTGTGGAGCCAAATCCGGAAGCAGCTGCACTCTACAAGGGCCTGTGAATTCAAAGGGGGATATGAATCACACCAGAGGTGTTTGCACTGATTCCAAAAGGGAACTGGAAACTGTGTGATGTGTTGAATTGAAGTCTATGGCAAAGGATGGTGATCAACAGGTGCTGGAATATCAACTTCCATGTAAGATACTCCATGTTGGAATGTTTGCAGGTCTTGTGCAGTATGTATTCCTCCACGTGTAGCAGCTGTCACATTAGAGTGAGCCCCAAAGTGTGGCACACATTGTACTGCTGTTCTTCCCTGTCATCAGATGGATTGTTTGGAAAGCTGTTGTAATCTTTGAGTGTCCCATGTTGAGGTCTTGTGCCTTGCTGACAGCTTGCAGGCATTATCAGTTACTTCCTATGCGCATTCAGGACTGTTGCTTTACAGGCCAGCACAATTGTCTCAGGACAGAGGTGTGTTTGTTATGAAAACTTAAGCATGATCCGCATTAGGAATAGGCTGGTGAAAGTTCAATCTTGGTGGTGGAGCAGTCAAGAAATTGCCCTCCAAATTACAGCATCACTTTACTCCTCTTTACTGTGTCAGCTTTTTGGGCTTAAAAATGCATAGCTGAAACCTTTTGAAGAAGTTCCTCCAAACAAGGGTGAACTCCGTGAGGTTCTGTCAAGCTGTGGCAGGTTTAGGGTTTAGGGTTTAAATGTGCTACCCACAACAAGCATGGGTTGATGAACAATGCAATACGTTTCTGTATTATGTCTTGAGTTTTCCACTAGGGTCCCTGTTTGCAGTTTCTATTTCCTTCACCTGTGATGAAACCTTAATGAGTGGTGGAGGAGACTGCAGCACCAATGTGTTAGGAGGGTTACATGGCTGCTGGTTACATTTGTGGCACTACTGCCTTTTCCCATTGTGATGAAAAACGTGCAGAGAACAAGAAAGACTTTTCAACTTGCTCCAATGTGTGAAATCCAATCAACACTCAAATGTGACCATGAGAAGACTTGAGCATCACAACTCAAGATCCTATTGCTGTACATTGTATGTGCATTGTATGCTGTGATGCATGGATGATGACAATCACTGTGGGAGATAAATTTTCTGGATACATGTGTCTGATCTTGCTGCACTTTCAGGTTAGTTTGCACACCTATTTGTTTCCCTTATTGTCTATGTGGTTTTGGTATGTCAATATTTCCATTAGCCATGGTTGCAATGATGTTCATGTTGATTTTCAGAATTTTTTTGGCTCGAGTGAAACAATTGAAAGACCTGGAGTCATAGGTTGTATAGTCTTTAATAGATCTATAAGATTAACTTAGAGTGGAGAACGATACATGGAAGGGAAGGCACTTTTTCTCAACCTTTGTTTCCACCCAACTGCAGATCTGGTCATGCATTCGCTCTGTTACAATTGGCTAGACCCTGGTTTTGCAATTGCCTGTCAAAACATTGTGTCTTCAAGTTACTGATTTCAGTTTTATCTGAATGAATGACCATGTCTGAAACTGAAAGTTGTTCTCTCCAGTAAAGGTGGGCTGTAACAGATGGATAAAGAGCTGCATGCCAATTGTCACAAAGCACAATCTTGTTGTGGGATCAAGGTTGCCACAAACCTCCAAGAATTACTGGAAATGCCCTTGTACAGAGAATACTCAATTTCTGCCAAGAAATCTAGCACCAACTCCACACATCTTGCAACTGAAATTTTATGGAGGATCTAAAAGCAGCAGACATCATGAGATCATGGCAGACTGAGGTAAGATCTAAAAGCAGCAGACATTATGAGATCATGGCAGACTGAGGTAATTGTGTTGCTACTTAACCTTGATATAGTCTTGCAAAAAAATTGGAGCTCTTTATAACTCCTGCCCCACCTGCTTTCTGGATTCTTTCAATGTTTACCTCAGTCTTTCTCTGTTTTGGAAAGGATGTGGGGGGAGTGGGTCTGCTCTGGATTGATTCTAGGTTTTGAGGTGCTTGATTACTGTTGAGTTTTCTGAAGGCTTTTGAGTTTTCAAGAGAATTTGCAGGAGTCAGAATATTGTATGACCTAATGAAATTCAGTGCATTAGTAGACATATGCATTAAATGACTCCAATTAGTAATAGAAAAGAATGGTCTGTGGGAACACAGAAGGAAAGTGATGGGGCTGATGGTTATGTTTAGAATGCAATTTACCTTTGTTGTATGAAATTGGTTAACATGTATGAAACATGAATACCTTCCATGAAAAAGTTTGAATAGATTTGTGGATTACTTAATGTTTGTTTGGAAGTATGTAAATCATAACATAAACTTCAAAAGTTAAATGCAAGAAGCACAGATATCTAGAATAAGAACTTGATAAAAGGAACTTGGTATGATGTCCAACATATCCATTCAATGAAATGTTATGAGCTTAACTTCACTTGTCAAGCATTGGAAATGTTCATGCTTATCAACAAAAAGTCCCTTGGTCAATATGTTCATAACCACATCCATTATGTTGCAATACATCATTTTTATAAAACTTTCTTTAATATTTTTTTGTGCCAAACGATGATGATAGATATCAATGTGTTTTATATGAACATGAAAAGTTGGGTTCATTGATAGGAATGGTTTTTTATTCTCAATGAGTTTCATTTGTATGTTGCTAGTATTTTTTTAAAATGATGAAATTCACATTACTTGCCTTGTTGCTCAAGAAGTTACCATACATTTAGCTTCTATTAATAACATGACAAAAGAGGTTTGCTTTTTGTTATTCCAATTGATAACTCTTTTTCTCATTTAAAAACATAACTTGATGCGGATCGATGGTCATCAATATCATCTAACTGGTCTACATCATAATAAACATATTTTGTGTGATCTTATGCATAAGTTTATTGGTCCAATGTTAAAATAGTGGTTTGGTAAACAATAGAATTGTGCAGTTTTTTTAATACACCCTTGAGTCTCAATTGTGACATTTCATGTTTTTAATGTAATTTTGAACTGGGTTCTTCCAATTTCTAAACCTTTCTATTCTAACTTTATAATTTCAAAAACCTCAAACCCAATTTAAAAATTGGGTTCAATTCCATGTACACATTACACATTCCTCAATGCTAGAGATTGTATAAGTTCAAAATTTTACAACAAATTAAACCTAGATATATATAGGTACAAAAATTAACAACTAAACAAAATTCATATGTGATGTGGCTTTTGGCATGCTCCATTTGCTAGATTTAGGTTATTAATCATTGGAATTTTTGTCAAGTGAATATTTTTGTTTTTAAATTTTTTTTACTAAAATTAATGGTACAACTAATTTTGGTTTTCAAAACTTTCAAATCCCTTCAGTAGAACTTTGTGCCAAAACTTTGATTGCAATTTACAGGAGATTTATGGGCTATCTTTTGTTTATATTATTTGAAAAGACCTAATTGAAAATAGGTTGACAATGATTTTGCAAATGTTTTATTTTATAGGTTGAAAATTATGATATATACAAACAGTTGAAATTTAAAATCTTAAATTTTTTCAATAATTTCAATGCAATGTTTTTTGAAAAAAAAGGAATTGTAGGTTTTCATTGCATGAAATGCAAAATAATAATAATAACAATAATTGACCATGAAATTGTTTGGTTTGATCAATGGCACATGATTGCATTTACACATTACATGTGTAGAAAGATGATTCTCTATGAAGGTTAATATGTTTGTATTAAATTTAGTCCACATTGGAATATAGACACATTGCCAGGGCCTAGGTGTTTAGTTGTGTATGCCCCTTAGGCATGTAGTTGGGTAGGTTCCCTTAATCAAGAATATGTGATAAGAAGTTCTGGTGACAAGGACTGGTATATAGGGGAATTTTTGGAATCCTTCCTTCAGTCAGCCATGGACCATAGACAATGTAAAAAATAACTACCTCATTTTCAAGCCTAAGTACAATTTTTTAATAATAATCACTTCCTTTTCCTATGAACTTTCTTAGTAACTATGTCTCACCTTTCCTAATAAATACCTTCATTTTATAACTCCTTCACTTTTTCCCTTTATCCACCAACATGGATATGAAAAATCAAATTAATATGTATCTTTTGATGTCCATGAAATGTATATTAAGTTAAATTAAATTTGACATTGACATAAATAATGATGAATTATTGAAAACCATATGAAAACATAAGAAAAAATAAAATAGTTGATCATCATTGGTAGTGCGCAACAATGCAAAGCTCATAACAATTACTTTAACTTCAACACAATTACTCATAACCCTAAGGTAGCCCTAAGAACTTTCAAAGATCTATGTATTGAGTTTTACATAACTCACAAAGTTTTAAATCATTTATGAGAAAAACGTTTTTAAAATTATGGTTTGCAAATGAAACTTATTATTCTTTCAAATCATGTTTATGATTTTATGTGATTCTTTTAAGGTTCTTTGATTGGGGCAAAAGATTACTTTGAAAATTTCTTATTTGATGAATTTTTTTGAAATCACATAATTCCCAATTTTATGATGTAGCTTTTAGTTGAATTACAAGTGTGCTATGCAATACTAATTTTAATGTGATATATATAAATTGATCACATCTAATAGACATCACTATAAGTCTATTTAAAATTTGATGGCACTTAAATGCCAACTAATTCAGTTGACATTTTAAAATATGCTTGAATATAGTATACTCAACATGTTTCTATATAAATTTTTAACTAAAACTTATATGTGAGACTATACCTAAAATACTTGTAAAAAGGTTTAAATGTGACCATTCAACTATCAACTGAAAACAATAATCAACTAAGAAATATATTTTAGCATGTGACTGAAATTAATAATACATACAACAATTGGTGTAGTTGCCTTGAAGAAAAATCAAATTAAAAATTAAAACATCTCATTTAAGCTAGAAAAATTGACCAAACACACACAACTCTATCTGTCACCCATTGGGGAAACAAATAAATAAATACATACATTAAAAGCCTTTTATGCAAATGACAAAAACTAATTAAACATGCATTTGTTGAAAAGGGAAAGAACAAATCCACACAAAGCAGCTGAAACCACCTATGCATGTAATTGTAAGGTGCAACCACCCAAAGAAAACACACACACAATGCAATTGCGAAAAAAAATTTAAATTATATTAGTTTTTTTGTAAAAGAACCTCGAGAAGGCAACTAGAACAAACCATACATCAAACTGTAATGTTTGACTGGCAAAGGGAAAAAATTAAACAAATAAATTTGTGAAAGTAGTTGTGATTGTTGAAAAACCCCTCATACAAGTGACTGAAACCAACCAAATATGTAACCATAAGTGTGACAGCCAAAAAAGGAAAAGAGAAAAAAAGAAAAAAACTCTTACAAGTGATCAAATCCCACGGTATGTGACCAATAAATTAAAAAGAAGAAAAAAGAGAAAATAAAAAGAAGACTATCAAACATGGATCCAAGGTTCCAAACCCAAGTTATATACATGTGATCATAAGTGTGACCACCACATGAAAAAATAAGAAGAGATCATACAAGCAATTGAAACCCATGTGTGACCTTAACTACAATTGTTGCATGACTTGGGTTTTGAATTTCTAAAACAGCCATATAATCTTGCAAAACAACTATTGCTACAAGAGAATGTGATTTTTCTCACACAAAAAGGGACATTCTATTGTGTAGATATTTTCAAGCCTTTCAAAAAAATTATAGATATATTCAAACAAAAGGTGTTCCTATTTGTCAAGTGATTTCACTGAATTTTGAGTGAATTCACTGGTCATATTGAACAAGATCTAATGAGAAAGCAATGAATTCATTGGTATAGTAAACAAGGATTACTGACTACACACACATTTTGTAATAAGCCTTTAAAGAGAGCCACAAATTATAGCTTCCCTATGTTTTTCAACAATCCTTGTCAAATGCTGATGTTTGAAGTTGCAAATTACATTTTGGCATTTGAACTTGATCCACAATGTAGAAGAAAAGCTCATATCATTTGACCAGATTCATGTAAAACTTGCTATAAGCAAGGACTGGTCTCTAGTGAAAGCATACAGTGAGTGTTGTGAAAAAGCTGATTGCTGGGCTTGATAGTTCATGAATAGATGCTATAGACCTTTCCAATTAGGCAATTATAGATGCAGATTTGGTAAGAGCACTAATGAGTTTAATTTCCTAATCATCGAATTCTTAGTAATGAATAGGAAATCACAAAATTAATCAAAAGTGACCCAACAATTTAGGTGGTTTGTAGTACCCAATTTGAAAAATGGAAAGTCGGTCGCAGTAATTTATGGATAATTATGTAAATATGTTAGTGACCTAAGGGTCAGTTTCAAAGTGATTCACCCAGCCATACCATTTTATTTATATTTTTTTTTGAGGGTGAATTTTTGCATCATAGTGACCAAAATAAAAAGGTGAAAAGTGTACAAAGGGTTTTTTTTTAAACGTACAAAAGTGAACAAATATTTTGAGAAAAACAGAGCCAGAAGTCACCATATTTAGACAATGAGTTCCCACACGTTGCTGCAGGAATGGGGTATTCTAAAATTTTCTACTTTGGAGTAGTAGTGATTGTACTACAATCTAGTGGGTGGTAGGGAGGATCAACCAGAACATCTGCCGGCCTCAAGTTTCACCCTCCCCCCCCCCCCCCCCCAACAAGAACCCAGAGAAGGGAATGATTTCCACAAAAAACCCCCAACATTCCCAAA
>Ga0116231_10007263_pt1 | contig 20445 bp, 12 predicted proteins | sample S1TSphgellanicum_2_FD_89695 | JGI IMG/M metagenome (GOLD analysis project Ga0116231, IMG submission 89695) | Host-associated microbial communities from peat moss isolated from Minnesota, USA - S1T2_Fd - Sphagnum magellanicum MG | ecosystem: Host-associated > Plants > Peat moss > Unclassified...
ATTATGGTGAACTTAATTCACTTTTACAATTACACAGTGAAATAGCCTACTGAACTACACCACACTTTCCTAGCAGTGTATGGGAATGTTATTTCAAGTTCTAGAAATCATCTTTGAAGTGCAAAGGAAAATGAATAATGAAAAAATAACAAGAAAAGAAATAAGTTTTCCAACTTACAAAACATGTTTTTTTTTTTCCCTTTTTTTTTCTTTGGACCCCTCTACTTTCAATCCTCATAAATTTCTTTTTTTTATTCATTTAAAATAATTTAAAATGTTATAGGAACACCACCTAAAGTTCTACAAATCATCTTTGAACTTAAATAACAACATAACAACATACAAGGAATTTTTCTAATGTTGGGGAACAGATCTTTCGAGCATTTGGTGGTTTGTTTATTTTTTGGAGTTCTTAACCCCCTCTACTTTGAGGGGCCATAACTTTTTCAATTCTATTTCATTTTTTATAAATTTTAATGCACTAGATGTGATAATGGGAGGGGTTCAAGTTTTTCTTAAACATTAAAAACAATAGAGCCTTCCCCTTGGATTTGACTTGCCTTGAACGGTTAAGTGTTATAGTTGCAACTCAATTTGTAACTAATGAACTACTAAAAGATTTAACCTATATGTTTTGTTTTCAAATTACATATTACAAACTATATAAAGAAGGTTTGTTTTCTTATGTTCCCACATTAAAATACATGTGTCATTTTGGGATGAATTTTAAAAAGCTTAATTTAAAAGCAAAACATAAAATTAATAAAAAGTCATGGTTATTTTTTAGTGCACTTAGTATTGTGTTTTCCTACCTACTTACCTACCTAGGTATGTAAGTAGGTCCTATTTTTCCACCCACCTATGTAGGTAGGTAGGTAGGTCCTAGGTAAATATGTAAGTATGTATGTATGTATGTTTTAAGACCTACTTACTTTGGTTATGTATGACTTACCTAGCTACTAAAATAATTTTTTTTATGTTTTATTTTTTCCAAAATACAATTAATATGCCATGTGCCAATTTTTTATATTATGCCATGTGTCACAATTTCAGACCATCGTTAACAATCATACTGGACGATGGAGATCAATATATAGAAAAAAAAATTATGTCCAAAAATCTTCATAATGCGACATGTCAAATTTTAATACATGGATGACAATTAATGACGTTAGCATGACATCACGTGTGCAATTATAATGGAATTACATAGTGGTTGAAAACAAATTGCTTTGATTAAATTGCAATTGAGTTGTAATGAGTTGCACCGTATATACGGTGAATTACAACTTTGCAACCCATGTAACTTGTTCATTAACATTCACAACATATAAATACACTGAGTTGCAAATGTCTTTTCCAATTCAAAAATTTAGTTGCAAGGTCAATTGCAAAACATTTTTTTCTTCATAGTGAATCTAAACTAAATGGTAACAAAACATAAATAATTTCCATTGTGTCTTTTACAAGATGCATAGAAGAAAACACTTAAGTACCCATTGCTAAAAACCAAGACACATTTTTATGTTAAAATAAAAAATAAAAAAACAAAGAATGGATGTGTCTTGCACTGTCATGTAACTACAACAACTCATCCAACCTATCGAAATACTTTTAAAATATTTTTTGAAAAATATGAAAATTTATAAAATTATAAATTTCAATGTTGAACCTTTTTTTTCACCAAATAATTATTTCAACACAATAGTGTCAAACATTAGTCGTAGGTATGGTACTTTTGTGTAATTTTTTTTTTTGGGGTGTCTTTATTGCATTTTTTTTAGTGTTTTTATTGTATATACTTCATGGTTTTATACTTATAATCCTTGAATGCATTTAAGTGATTAATATATAGAAATATCTAGTAATTACTAGCAGGTTGATGACTTATGTAACAAAACATATAATCTTGGGTTTAGGGGTCAAATTTTTTTTTTAAGTTATTGAATTGCAAACAAATTGAAGTCACTACTTATATCACATGTGTTTCAATGAGTAAATAAGGATGGATACTTGGATTGTATATGAAAAAAAGGTATGAGATGATCAATACCTTCCAAAAGCTCCAATCATGTGTTGAAGTGAATTCTAAAGCATAAGAAAGGACTCTTCAAGTTTGCACCCCCATATTTTTTACCTCCAACTTTTCTTGAACCCTTATCAAACATTAAATAAGAAATTGTTGAATTTTCCCACGTTGGGGGAAATCATTTGAAACACATTAAATGATAGCAATGAGAAAAGTAGCAAAATTAGTTTTTTAGTAAGCTTGGCCAACCATCCTAATTGTCATGAAAACATACAAGAATACAATAGTTGTGAATTATTTCAAAAGGGCATATAAAAATTCAAAATACAAGATTAGCCTTAATGACAAGTTAAATTGAGACACATTTAATAATTAATTGATTACACAAGAAAATTTATAGTTTCATGTGCCAAAGATGGTGGAACACTTTTGCTTTTGGGTCTTTACAAATACAAAATGAGGACTCATTATTGACTTTAGAACCTCACCTTGTACAAAGATTATGTGAGTTGTTGAAATGCAAGTAGCAAATTAATGTCTCCATGTAGGAGTAGTACAACCCATTGTTCTTGATTATTTTAAAACAAAAGTTGCTTTTAGTATTAAGAAGATCAAAGTCACATTATGGTTTATGTGTGAGTTCATGCATGAGCAGTTTGGATTAGAGTTTTTGACACCTAGCAACACATGGCAAACTCCCTAGTGGTTACAAAATTCAAGGGTCTTACATGGCATACCACATTGCATACTTGGTGTTTTTTAAACACATCCCCACATCATTGGTGGTTAATGTTAATCAAATTGACATTTACTTCGTACATGGGAATAACGTGGCAAGAAGGATGTTGCACAAATTGGAGTTGAACATGAATGTGTCATTACATGTGTTGTTTCATGTATTGCAAATGAAAACTTAATTCCTTTTCACATTGTTTAGAAAGGTAAAACAAATAGGTAATTGCTAAGAAGTTTTAAGGCCAAAAGGAGTGTGGATCAAAGTGGCATTACTTTGGCTTTGTTAAACAATCATTGATCAAACCTACATACTCAAGTGCCTACAATTTGTGAAAATGATTTTAGTTGCTTATTTTCAATCAAAACAAGAATGGTTGGATTTACCAAATGGCCAAAAGATTGTGTGCCTCAAGGATTGTTGGATTATCCATCAATCAACCAAATTTCAAGATTGGATAAAAGAAAAGTACCTCAACATTTGTCTTTTGTTTGCAGTCACAAATTGTACATTAAAATTGTGCAACCTTGTGATGTAATCTTGCAATGACTTTCAAAATGTGTATTTGCTTCTTACTTCAAAACATGGTCAACAAGTAATATACAAGAGCAATTGGAATCTAATACACTTGGCCATGAAGTTGATTTGCAAATGGATTTTCTGCCTTGCATTCATGAGATGGTACTCATTTGGTTATGGACATCATATTCAAACTTGGGCTTACATTAAAACATGATTAAATTTAGATGGGATTGTTGTTATATTTTAAGGGTAGATTCCATATTAAAGTTATGCAAGTGAATATGATTATTTGTTTGTAGATATGGAGATTGATGTTGATTTAAGAGGTCTCAATCATGAGAATGTACTTAATATTTACCTTGATGGTCGATAAAAGAGAATATGAGCTTCTTTCTATCTAATATTCACATAGAAGATAACCATGTCCCTAACAAGTGAACGTTATTTCATTTTCAACTTCTTATCTATTTGGTTCAACTTGGTTATATGAATATGCAAATGTCTAGGTGTTTGTGTTCGATGTATGCACAAATAAGTTTCATTGCATTCAATATTTTACTACAATTAACATTTTTCTAAAATTGAGCAACTTATATGGTTGGCAAACTAAGATTTAAACAATAGGTCTCTAGTCTCCAATTGTGTAATTGGGTGGGTCCTAAATTTTGGGGGAGGTGAGAGGTAGCAACCTACCCCCATTTCTTTTCCTTATTAATTAAAAAAATTAGCAACACACAACTGGCTCTTATTAATGCTAAGAAAATTGGTTTGTAGGGTTTTTTGAAAGGTTGTCTAATATCACATTGATACAAATACTTCAATGGATGTACACAAAATTTAATGTCATATTTCAATGCATTGCCAAGATTTGAGAAATTGATTGTGGAATTTTGGTAGTTGAAACTGCCGAATTTGGAAACAAAATATCAAGGCTCATGTGTGCATAATTTTAACTGGATAGCAGTTTCAAATCCTCAAAACAACTCCAACAATGCACTATATTTGGGTTACTATTACAAATTTGCTCCTCCCCCATTGATAAACATAAAATATGGAACAATATATATTAAGAAGCACATCAAATTCAAATGCCACTAGTGAGTCAATTGATGTGGCTGACAAATTAATAGCAATCAACAACCAAACAATCATTTTGCCTGGTTTCAAGGCCTTTTAACATCCACAATATCCTACACAAATTTATAGGAGCTAGGCTCATCTTCGCACCTGTTGTATTGACTTCATTCAAAATTTGTGGTATAAACCCATTTTTCAACTGCTAGGACAAGTTTCAAAGATGCACAAATTACCAAATGGCAGGTTTCATTGGCAAAGATGCAATAAAACAACATTCACAACTTGCCCATACACTATGTTCGATCTTCTGGAAGCAAGTTTCATGCCATCATGGGAGTTTCATCAAGGGAGCAAAGCAACTGAAAGACATAAAAAGCTAATTGACTGTTTTGAGAGAACAACATAGAACCCTAAGAAACAGAATTCCTAGATGCCAGATTCACATTGGTGAGATCCATAGCCTCCCTTAAAGAACAGAGAAAAGAGATTGGGTAAATAAAGTGATTGAGAAACCCACCAAAAGATTTGAACTGGCTGAAGGATGGGCTCCATTCCATATATGAACTCATTCATTGGTGAGAAGTGAGCCAATAACAGTATTTGAACCAAGCGTGTAAGCTCGAGTCAAAGACTAGTACCAGGAGCAGAATCTCAACGGAAAAGGAGTATTTGCAAATTTTATTTTACTTACAATCCACAACTTGTCATTCCAGCAGATGTCATTGTCCACAACTTCAGAAAGCAATATGTTCATTTTTCTCAGACAAAGACAAGTTTCAGAGGGCCAACTTATTGCAGTAAGGTACCATTTTGCAATGGTATGTCTTCAACACTCCTCACAGCCTCCTTAAGTGCTGTCAATGTGACAGAACTTCACAGAGGCATTAGCATAAGTCTAACTCTTAGATGGCACAAAGAATTTGACTGAGTTCCTTGAAATTGTTGCATTTGATCCTTAGCAGCAGAAATAACTGGAAGGATGTCGTTCCATGGAATACAAGTGGCCCTGAACTGTAAAAATTACCCCACAGGAGGAGATTTTTGAGCAGAATACATCAACATCCATCAGTTGAAATCTGGATGGTAGAGTTAATCAAGACGATGGAGAAGGTATGCCACTTGGACGTTCTTGGTGAGAGGCATGACCCAGTGTTCATAAAGTGCTCCAACAAGTTCAGGATCAATTTTGTACTGAGAATTGTTCACCCTTCCAGTCTCATTCACCTCCTGCCCATATGTCCTAGCTTTGTGGGCCACCCTTCGCCTCACATTGTCTTCCACATCCTTATACGTCAACTCTGCCATTATTGCATCTGCATCCTGCAACCATGATTCAAACTCTTTTACACATCATTATCCAGTGCAAGCTATCTAACTGTTTCAAAGTGAGCATACGTTTCCAATTCCAGGAAGGCCCCTACATGGAATCACCAAATGATGCTGAGAAAAGCACCCATAAACAGTCAAGCACATGTGGGGAACTATATGTATCAAAATCAGAAAGATGAACAGGATTAGTATCACTGCACAATTTTTACAACCTGCAAGGTCTCATGAATCAAGGAAAATGTGCCAGGGTTATTAAAATGTGAGAAGTGACCAGCAAGCAGATGGCCCATAGCTAATCACTGTTGAACCTAACCTCATATCACACTCACCAGTCTGAGAGAACCATAGTACCACATGCAAAGATTTAAGTCCATGGTTAGGGATCCACCCTTTATGCACCTATTGGCTCAGATAGGGGAGAACAAATCAGGTAAATTCTACAACCTTGGGGCTTCACAACCTTATGACCCATTTTGCACAAGAACAAAGATAGTCACACTTCATAGATGCAGGTAAAAAATTTCCACCATTGTACCTGCGCTTTGATGTGGGGCTCAAACTTTCCAGGGTCTTGAGTAAATTTAGCTTCAGCAACAAACTTGCCATAATGAATCCTCTTTGACAATGCCTGCAAAATACAACAGCTGCCATTGCTCATTCACTTCTTTAACATTTATCTGCATGGTGACCACCATGCCAGACTCTCACACTTGTTACATTCTCTTATGGTGGACATAGCCTGAATAGCATACCAAAAGAATTTGAGTATAGTGAAATACCTGCAAACAAAGAACATCACAAACAGATGCTGAGCCATAGTTGCCATCATCACCCGGTGCCACAATTTTTGGCAACAAATCGTTGTAGTACATGCTCCATATGTCCTTGTTTATGTTGATGCTGTCTGCGGCTGGGTGCAGCACCTGCTTTCCATGGTCCACCAGGCAGACAAACAGTGAAATCATCAGGAACAAAAAAAGGTTATAAAAACCTACCTGACCTCACTGATGATGAATCCAGAAAAGACTTACACCATTCAATTTCTTCAGCTATTTAGGGTCACATGCTTACCTTAATTTGCTGGAGAGGTGGCAGAATTGGCTCAGGCAGACCTATTGGGAAAAAGGGATGTTCATCTGGAGCAGAATACCTGCGCACCTGTGCATTAATGCCCCATTTCCCATTACAGACAGAAATTACCAGCTTCACTCAACAAATGACCTCCAATGTCTGAAATGACAAGTGCACCCAAAGATCAGAATAGGAAACAGACAGATAACCAAAACCCACTTTTGCATGCAAATGTTCGGTCTCCTGAAGCATGTATTCAATAAGTGAGCCTTCAAAGCCTGGAATGGCAAAGCAGTTTTTGTCATATGTGGGCGCATTATAGCAGTACTGAGCCCGCTGCAGTAGACTGTAGATGAGTGTATCCTCCTGTTCTATCAGTGCTTCTCGAATACTTCCTATCAATAACGGTTGAATTCCACTCTCCTCAGTTGCAATCCTTCTGTTACAAAACAAATTCACAGAAATATCAAAAGTGTAGATGACTCCAGAGAAAATCACACAACATATTCAGAAATTCACCCTACTCCCATCTTGGGCAAGGAACCCTAAACCCCCACACATTGCAAGATATTTTTTGGAGCCGATGTCTACGCTACATTCACGAAGCTCGAAGAAGGGCTAATCCTATGAGATTCAGGAAAGTGCAAAAGCTCCATTCCCCACCCCTCCCCGCTCCCCCAAAAGATGATAAACACACATTTACAAAGCACTTTCTTGGAGCAAGAATTCCACATTCATCACAAAGAAAGATTTAAACCAAACCAAACCAACAAAAGGGCTTGAAAGTGGAGGAGACCTCGTGGGAACAGGTTGGGCAAGAGGCAAATCGGATTGCACGGCAGAAGACGCATGACAAATGGGCGCCCATGCCTTCAGTTTAACGGCTTGCAGAGGAGCAGAAGAAGCCATACTCCGCGGTGAGCCCATGAAGCAAGGAGCAGGCGCAGATGCCGTCAGTTTGACGGGTTGTGGAGGAGAAGAAGAAGCCATACTCCGCGGTAGTAAGCTCATGAAGCAAGGAGCGGGCGAAAGGACCAGATCTCCAACAAGACAAGTAGAAAGAACCATATCTAATCGTAAAACTCTCAAAAACTCGTCATTCTTCTTGTTCTGTCTTCTCTAACCCATCAGTTACACCAAAAATCTCAACATACTAGCGATGAAGGCCAAAATGTACACAGATACCCCAATCCTGAAACTCCTCACACGTCTTCACGTTTTCCCTGGGGATTCATCGCCGATGGCGACGACAACAACAAAGACTCCCTCCTTTTCCTCACGCGTGGCAAGATACGTTCTCGAGATTACAGCTAAACAATGTGTGCTAATCACAGATTAACGATTTGCTAAACACTATCCGTGAGGCGATTAGAGATTATGGCTTTGCAAAATCAGCCGCCCATGAAATCTTAGAAGTGTCTTTGCCAAGAGCTATTATACAACGCATAATCTGCTTTGGGTTTACTATTATGGCATTCCAATGGGTGCTGGTATATTCCGTAATCCAGAAGCCTACTTTCTCACTTTTCCGTAAACACCCCAGTGACCAGGAAATGACTGTCAAAGCAGATTACGCTCCGTACAGTCCATCGGGCAGGGGCTTCCCCAGAGATAATCTGCCAGTCTGCCCCCAGGTACAGATAAGCAGATTAAATCCGAGAATGTCGCTTACAACGGACATAATCCGTCGGAAGGGGGGCTGATGAGGCGGCTCCTGGACTGCGGCAGTTGGACTCGTTTTCAGGACACATGATAGCAAATTCCAAACTTTTTTATGCCCCTTTTTGAAATTCCATAGTCCGAGCCGCAGTTTAAAGGCTTTTTAGCTCGTCAAAGTGTTGGCGTCAAGGGTCACACAAGGGTCAAGGGTCAAGAATCAAATTAGGTGACCTGAAGACTTGGGTTTCTTGCATTTTAAATTCTTTTTTTTGGCTTTTAGAGGGCCAAATTTGGCTAACCACCATCCATCCCAATGTACACATCCACCTATATATGTTTCGGTGAGAATTGGTACGTAGTAAATTTGAAAATTTGAATTTTGGATTAGGAATTTCACATTGTGATCTGGAGCTTTGAGCAAACTGATAAGTTTCTTCAGGCCAATTTTACTTGGTGGTCATCAAAGTCTTTTTCTCTCTCAAAAGCAAAAGAGGCCAACAACAACAACCCAGCTATTTTGTTGTGCACTCTCATGAGGTGAATTAGTTCAACAACCGTTACAATTTACCTTCTGTTGCAAGCCTTCTTTTTTTCTCCCTTTTTCTTTTTTTTTTCCCCATTGCAAGTCATTTTTACTCCCAAGAATCCAAACACAACAGAAAAAGAATACTTAAACCACCCAGGGTGCAAAAAAAATTTGAGTCAAATGGCGAAGGGAAGCACATATATTGCCATTTTATTGCACTCAATCATGAGGTAAATTGGTTATGAGCTAGTATCACCTTCCATTAATTGCAACCCATGTTTACTTCAAAGAATCCAAACACCATAGAAATCGAATAATGAGGAGCACCCATGGTGCCAAAATTTGAATCAAATGACAAAGAAATCACATATACCCTAGTATCTTGAATACTTTGGCACAATGTTCGTTGAATAATTAATTCATTTTGAGATTCTAATTTCAACAAATAAAATACTCTTCAAGATTCAATATATTTTCCTTCACAAAAAAAAATTCTTTGAAAAAGGAACATTTACAACATTTTCAAAGAGTGTATTTGGTGTGGAAGCTGCCAAGGTAAATACCATGGGGGAAGAAAAACAAAAACTAGTTAGCAAAAATAGACTTTTTTAAGTTACTCCACAGGTGGTGACTAGCTTCCAGTCCCTCCACAGGGAAGTCCAAGTCTGATTTTCTAAAACACAAAGCCCATTCGCCCATTTATGTGTGGAACCAGAACCCACATAGTTCTTTTTTTTCTTAAAGAATGGAACAGGAGGTTCCTAAAGGAGTGGCCGACGCTAGTCCCAACTCGTCAAACAAGCTTGAGGCCTTTCCAGTAACTTCACCCTTTCCCTTTTTGTTATTCCTTTGTACATTTTCCAAATCTACCGTGTGTTTATTAATAAAGTTTTGCAGGATTTGATCATTTCCCGTGAAGCCTTGTGCCGTATTCTTATTCTTCTTTTCTGGTTTGGGAAGAAGCAAAGGAACCCATATCACTGGTGTCTCTTTTTGTGGTAAAATTGGAGGACCAAAAAGATTCAGTGTGAAGGGTACAAAGGAAGTTTTTGTTAAAGAAGTTGCCATATTATGAGGGAAAAAAATTTCTTCAGTCGCCATATTTAGTCAACACATTCCCACAGGTCACCGCAACAAAGGAGGATTCTAAAACTTTGGTCAGGTCAGGTTCCCATCCTCGATTTATTTATTTTTACACAGTTTTTCTTCTTTATCAAATGACTAAAGCTTGGGTGGAGGGTTCGGTTCTTAGTGGTTTACTTTCCTCCTTGTGGCCTGCTTCTTTTGGGCTCTTTGAGACCCTGGACTTTGGTCCTTGCCCCTTGTTTCTTTTTCTCTCCCTTTCTTGGGTGCTTTCTTTTATCAAAGTTTGGCAGGGTTTCATCAGTGACATGTGTATGGAATACTAAATGCTTGGATTTTTTTTGCCAAGTTCACTTTTTCCTTTTTGCACACTTCACTTTGCCAAATTGTGAAGTCCACATTGCTGGTACTCTTTTTTTGGCTATCTTGTCAAGTTCAAGTTTCCTGTTTGCCAACTCTGCTTGGTCAAATTGCAAAGTCCACATTGCCCAAGTTAACTTTTCCTGTTTCCCAAAACTGGTGGGTAGACGCTTGACCAAACACCGAGCATGCCACCCAAGACACACAATTCCCAAGGAAGACTCAAAGTCCAACTTCAAGCCCTACTGCCACTTAGGGCTGTTTTTTTTTTCAATTTTGTGATGCAGCTGAAGTGACAATCATCCAAAAGATGATTTAGCCAGATTTGGCTACAGACTAGATATGAAAATAGAAAAAAATCAGAATCCTTCTATATTCTTACTGGGACTTATCATAAAAATCTGACGATTTGGAAACCTTTATTTTCCAAAATCTGGAAAATTTGGGCCATTTTTTTCCCCACTGAAAATCCTTTGTATAGGTCAAAAAAATCATATTTTTCAGGTCAAAATTTGGCAAAATTTCGCCTATTAAAAAAAAAACTGCTGCCACTCCTATGTGCAATCAGTATCGTATATTTTCTTTTTTAAGATTTGAAAATTGGCATATTGGCTATTAGATGACTTTGAACCCTGAGAACAAAGCGAGGCAGTCTAAATTTGTCTATTAAAGGATATGGCTGGACAAGGTCAAATGTAAGAGGAGGTAATTAGACACACACCAGTAGCAATAATATTAGTAGTAATTTGGATGGATGAAGTTTAGGCTTTAATAATGTGAAATTGAGTTTCCATGTGGTAAGCAGAATACAAACCTTGAGCCAATAAGGAAATATAAATTGGTTTTGACTAGTTGGTGATAATATTTTTAGTTTTGATTGGTTGGTCACAATGATTGACCCATTTGGTGCACATTTCTCTCATCTTCCATGTACGTTGTCCAAGATTTCATGTTTGTGGATGGTAATGGGGAAATAACATTTTGAAAAATTGAAACAAATGAAATGCCCAATAAATCATATTTTTAGCACATGGTTTTGGCATAATTAATATGAACACATGAAAGGGCAACCCAAGTGCTACAAAATAAAGGAATGCAACTATAGATCCAATTTCATTGTCACATTTAAAATATTTTTTTATACCTTCCAATCCTAAGCATGCATATCTTGTGTCAAAAAAGAAATATCACTAGTAAATTGGTTGGAGTGCCTCCCCCAAAATATCATGCAACTATTTAATTTAAAAGAAAATCATCAATTCTTGTAGTCAATTTTGCAATGGAATGCATGAAGCATAGTCATTCATGATAGCCCCCCCCAAACAATTTGATGAACAAAACACATCAAATTTGAAATGAATATTGGGATTAGTGTCAAGGAATGCAATCTTACCTTGACTGTCCATAGCCTTGACATATGCAATTGGGCCAATTCAATGAGCAAATGAATGGATGTATTTTGATCAAAGTAGGAAATAATGAGCATTTAAAGTCACATAAAAGCCACATAAAAGCTTGACATGAGCCTAAGCAACGTTATAAATGTGATATTCTGGTGCCATGTTTGGTAAGAACTAAAGAATTTGTTGTAATCATGATCATCAAAAAGTCTTCAAGAACTTGGTTTTGTTATTAATTATTCTTTTAAGGAATTTTAATTAATTTAAGGGGTAACATTTGTACATTATCCTCAGATCATAATATCCTACTTTTCAAAAATGGTATAGACCTCAAATGATGTGGTTCATGAATTTTGGTCAAAGTCCAAATTGAGGGTCTTTTGATGGTATGTTTGGTGGAACATTTCTAAAGTGGAACATGCTTTAATCATTGTATGAAAAATGTCTTTGGTAGTTGTTCAACAAAGCACAACATGTGTGGGGTTACAACTTTATGAACATATGGATCCAAATTATAAAGTTTGTCATTTATGGAAAAGATATTTTATTAGATATTAAATATACGAAAGGTTTTAGCACTTTGAATTTAAATGATTTCTTCATCACTTGACATTCAAAGAAGATGTCAAGGGACATTCACTACCATAGAAAAGATTATAGTATCAATATCAATTTTCAAAATTTTGGGTTGGAAAATGCATTAAAGAAATTTTAGAAAATGATGAATATTATAGAAGTTTAGACCTAAAATCTGAGATTGTTGTGATTAATTCAATTGCAAAAGATTGTAGTTGTCACTTGCAAGAGGTGTTTGAGCTCTTGAAAATACATTCATGTCAAAATTTCACCTTAAAAAAATGTCAGTCCGTACAATTTCAAATGTAATATTTTGATCACATGATTTTATGAATGAAGTTTAGGAATGTACAAAGGCAATGCCAATCCAATTTCCTAAGTAATAAGACTAGTAGATTTGAGTCAAGATTAATGACATTTCTTGAGTTAATAGTGTGTTTTTAATGATTTTTCATGAGGTTTTATTATTAGTTTGTAAATTAAAATGAATAAGATCGATTGCAATTTTGCTTCAAAGAGTACACAAGAATAAGCCATTTAGGAGTTGAAAGTTAGGTTCACATGTATATCCATTTTGAAATGATCTATTACATGAATTTTGAATTTTTTTTGCCATGAAAATTTTCTATTTCACTTATTACTATGCATGATTTAACATTAAGTCAACAAAATGTAGACATGCAACCAAAATCCATTTGTATCAATTGATTTGTTGGGAGACTTTTCAAATAGCTATAAGTAGTCATGTTGGTATTTGTCCTTGAAATTGGACATAATTACAAGATTTGGAACTTGGGGCATGTTCCCAAATACAACCTAATTTTAGGTATGGATAATTTCATAATAAACTCAACATGGATGATCACTAGGATTTTTTTTATTTAATCATTGACTTTTCAATTATGTTTTAATTATACATTATTACAAAAGCAGATAATTTTTATTGAAAAATTTAATTTAAAAACTCAAAATGATAAGTGTCAAAAGATCACCTTGTCAATTTCGGCAAGTCAATTTGAACCCACCATTGTGACTAGGATGGTATTTTTTATTAGCAAAGTAAGAGATTATTTGACTTATCATTTTGATTGGCATATAATGAACCATTTGACTAATCAAAATTATACCTAAATAATAAAAATATTTTTCGAGTAGGTAGATAGTAAATAGGTTTAGCTAGGTCATAAATAGGCAAGTAGCTAGGTGGTAGCTTAATTTAACCTAACCTTTTTAAAGTTAAATTGCCTAGTTATGTTAATTTAATTCATTTAGCCACCTTAATCCCTTAAATAAGCATGCACATAGGTTATAATTATAAGGAATTGAACCCTCACGTCAACAATGACAAACCAAATCCTTACCAATAGTTTACACCACCAAAAGGTTACAAATTTTGTCGATTTTTCTATAGGTATGTAGTTAAGTAGACCTAGGCTTAAGTAGCTAAATGAACCTATGTATAAAATATGTAAACCTAGGTTACTTACTTAGCTTAGGTAGAAGGTAGGTAAGTAAGTAGGACTAAGTAGGTAGATAGGGTGCATAGCCTACCTACCTACCCTAAACCTAAATAATAATTAGGTGGGTTGGTAGATAGGTAGGTAAATAGGTCAACATGAATAAATAGGCCTAGGTTACCTACCTACTTAGGTCTACCTACCTAACCTAGGTAGTAATGATGTACCTAGGTATGTGAGCCTAAATAGGTAGGTAGACCTATTAAACCAAGGTAATAACAAGCTAACTTGGCCTATTAACTAGCATAGGATGTTCAATTTAATTAGAAACCATATCATGTTGTTTTGTTGAATTAAATGTTCCACTTTATTGGAACCCATTGGCCATTTTGACCAAGGTAGTCAATTTTTTGTTGAACTTCACTTGATTTTCAATTTGATAAATAATCAAATAGGTCATTATAGTCAAGTTCATTAGTCAAAGAATACATATGTCATTTAAGCCTTGAGCTTTTAATCAAAATTGACATCTTCATTAATCAAGGTGGACAAGGCAATCAACTTGGATAATTTTTAAAACCATAAATTGTAATAGTGATAATGAACACAAGAAATTCAAAATGTTTATAATCACATTGGACAAATTTCATAAGACAATTATGTGTCATGGTCAAACTAACAATCTGTTCTAATTTTTCAATTACCACCATGGATGATCATAGGTTCATCATGGATTCCATGTAACCTACATGGAACCTATGGTTGTAACTACATTTGTAACTAGAATTTGTAATTGCGTTCACCACTAGGATTCAAATAGTCACATGTTGTCAAGCGTATAATGATAGGTGTTTTTTATTTGACCACATGGTAATTTGTGAATGATTATGATCATTAAATAAATATTATCCATTAATTGATGTTCATTTATTAATATACACATTGGTGATTTATCATATGCCAAACAAAATTAATCATAAAAATTATTACATTATTACCATGTGGCAACATGCCATTTGTTAAAATATAAATAATTTTTATTTAACATAATTAAATTATTGCCACATGTCATCACAAAAAAAGGGATTTTTTGCAACTTCATTTTCAATTGGGTCTTGCAAATACAACTAAAACGGATTTTAAAAAAAGTTCCACCAAAAAAATTCTATGGTGATAAATTGCAAATAACACCCAATTGTAAACAACATCTACATGACATGGCAATAGGTTCAAACTAATCCTACCATTGTAGTTGAGCATGTTTTCAACTACAATCAATTGATGTGACATGGGTGAATAAATCTCATCTACTTGTGGGATGGGTTCAAAATAAGATGGACCACTTTGTGTATCACAATGCACGTTTTTGTAGAATGTCATGCATTAACATGCAATAAAATCATCATTAGGCCAAATTTTCCATTGAATTACAATTTTCAACTTGAATAAAAAATATATAACATATATTCTCCAAATATAAAGTATTGAACTTTTGAAATTGAAATATATGGATTGGTCTTTTGTTTGTGGCTTTATACAAATACATTTTTGTTTGTGATTTTATTTGGATTATATTATAGGGACTCAATATATGATATATTAAAACAAAAATAACATAAATGCAAAAAATAATTCAGGAAAACCTTAAATGTCTTAAAATGGAGCCTTATTTTCAAAAGTCCATATCATACTCATTTTTTGATGAATTTTAATGTTTTTTTTTGTTGTAACATGCATGTTAAAGAGTTATCTAGTTGGTCTTTCATTCACATAATGTTTATTATATCATTAACCACCTTTAGTCCCCCATTTAAACAATGATATCATAATAAATTGCAATTTTAACACTACCCAATGGAAGTTTTATGGACTATTACTTTGCCAAAATTAGTCCACCTTACCTTGCAACTGCCCTATGTGTCATATCATTGATCCTTATGTTGTAACATCAAATTGTTCAAATTAAAACAATCCAACATGCCACAACTTGCCACATCATCAAATCATATGTTCAAAAATATTTTCAGCTTGGCAAATTAAATGATGCCACATGGCCATGATGTATGCATGCACATCTTGCAAATGTTTACATGTTTACCACTGAAGTCAAAGGATCAACTCAAATGTGATTAACATGAATTGAAATGAAATACATTTGTAGTTGAACTAAATTTAATATACTTATATATTTTCATATCTAAAATTAAGCCTTTGACAATATAAATGCAAATGTTATAATCATGTGTACCCTTGTAAAATGCAATTACAACTAAATAAGTTGAAAACAAACAAAATAATTGCAAAATGGGTGGTGTATGTTGAAGTACAATTGAACTAATCTATTTTCAATTATAATATTGTCAACAAAAAGCTTAAGAAAAGTTACATAACACACAATAGCAAATTTAATTAACTCCAATTTCATCAAACACATCTACCACATTAACTATCATGTATTCATGGTCCCACTTTGTGATGGTGCCTCGTACTTACATCCCCAAGGCATTCCTAGACCAAATCATCTATTTCATTTACAATAAACACACATACATTCCCATCTAGGATCTCCTTAACAACTATCAACTAATGGTCTCCATCAATATGAACACCATATAAAAAATATCAACACTTGGGAGCCCACAAATTTTCCATTTTATCACCATTCATGTCTTGTCATCAAGATTTAACAACACCAGTTTTTCACCTTTACCAAATTAATCTCCCCACCAAATTCCAATCCACATATATAATGAACATTGGGAATTGCAAAGTGGACCTCAACTTTTATAAAATTTAACCCAATGGCAATCATAAAAACAAAACACCAGTAATGAGAATATCATACTATAATATTGTTATATGAGGAGTGAAATTATTCAAACTATAGTCTAAAATAATTATGATGGTTTTCCACATTTTAGCTTTGATATTTTCATGAAAATTAATTTAATAATAAATTAAGGATTATTTAATGAAAAAATTTAATCTAACATAAAATATATTGTTAAGAGGGGTTTGCCACCTATCCACGATCATTCGCCTAATTAAGATGCTGATTAATTTGCAACTATGTAAGTTTTAAAAATCACAATTGGATTTCAACTTCAATGAATGTAATTCAAATTTTAAATTTACCACCAATTCATTCCCACCAATACTTCATTCATTCAAGTTGAAAACCACATCTTTGACAATGGATGAACATTACAATAATAGTTGAACATTTTACTTACCTATGTCCTAGGCAGTATTGCCCCACCTAGGTAGCCTTGCTTACCTACATGTAATTATTGAACTATTGACCTACATAAGTAACTACCCTACCCACCTAAATACCAATTATCATCTTAACTACCTAACCTACCTACCCAACCTATTTACCTAGGTAGGTAAGTAGGTTGGGTGGGCTAGGTAGGCTATAACCAACCAACATTACTAGCCTATGTAATCTACCTACCTACCTAGGTGCCTAGGCTACCTAACTAGCCTATTTAACTTACATAATTATTAACCTAGCTAGGTAGGTAGCTATATAGTTAGGTTTTAAGAAAAATGTTCATAACAATAAATTGAAAAAAATTATTGTTTGTTGAAAATATGATGTAATGGTTGAAAACTTGGTCCTTTAATGTGAAGGCGAGGAGTTTAAGTCCTCACACTTGCACCTTATTTAGTTACGCTACTTAGCTAGGTTCCTAACCTTGTTTAATTTTTTAAAATAGGTGCCTAATCTAAGTCTACCTAACTTTCTATTTACCTACTTAGCTACCTAGGCCTTACCTACATATTAAGTCAAACTTTTGTTCATTTTGATTGTCATTTTGACTAATAGTCAAAATGACAATTGACCAAGTCAATTAGTTGATATGAACAAAAAAAAAAACCAATGCTAAAAAAGACCATCAATAAATAAAACCATGTATCAATTTGACTAACTATATAGTCAACTTGACCACGTTGAAATCAACTTGTCAAGTATGATTGATTGATCAAATTAGTAAATGTCTCAATTTGGTTATTTTTGAACAATTTTGTTGATAAAAAAAAAACCATGATGTGTAGTAATGCCTTTTATACTACATTATGTGGGCTTTCCTAATTACATTTATTAAATGTGGGTTCATTATTCATAGAAATTCCAATAATTATTTTCCCTTGAAATACAAAAGAAAGGGAATTTAGTACGTGAAAATTTTAAGGTCTACACATATGGTGCATGGCCACACAAAAAATAAAGGATTAAAATATAATACTACTCCTTTATTATTATGTTATAACTATTCATAAAGTAATTAATAATGTTCCATATAAAATATGCATACAACAAGGTTCGTAGGATGGTAATTTTACTCTATAGTAGAATAACCTCCTAACTTCTTAACAGTACCATCATCCAAAAGGAGAAAAAAAAACATTGCAAATTTAACTAAATAGCTTCACTAAGTCCAATGATAGTAAGTATGTTATGCAACCTTAACCTTATCTACCATACAATTTCTAGGCATTTAAAAAAACAAAAGTTATAAAATTTTGTGCATGCCTCCAACAATCGACAAACAAATTAAAACATATTTTACAAATGAAAAAATGGGTGGAACAAACAATGTTAGGACTTTTATTGGTTTTTAAACTAATGTGTGTTTTCGTCATTTCACATTGAAGTAAACTCATGAAACAAAAAACCAAAAATCATGTTCAAAACTGTACTTTTTAATATATTTGCCTATGTGGTGCCACTTTAATGGCATGTTAATCATAGCAAGTCATGTTTTATGACTAATCTAGATGTTAAGAAATCTAAATTGAACCATTGGATTTTTCAATTTTAAGTTTTGATTTGAGTAATAGACCTTGAAAGTTGAACACATGTTTCGTCAAACATTATTAGTTTCACAAAGGGGCCCTTGATTTTCTTAACATACAAACTTTTTGATGTTGATTTTTTGTAATAATAAGGGATTATTAAACACACATAAATAGAGGACATTTCACCCAACGATAACACATGATCTGACCTACAAACCACACATTAAATATGATGATATAAAAATAATCAAATATTACTCTAAGAATTTAAGAAGAACCTTACCTAATACCCAATGCCCATTGCCCAAGCCCCATAGGCCACAGTGGTCGACATCGCAAAAATTGGGGTTTTTTGAAGATGTAAAATACTTCTAAACCTACATTTGGTCACTAAATAACTAGTGACCACATGTTGACAACAATAAACAGCATAACATTAATGATCATTGATGTAAAAATGCAAGTTCAAACTTCTAACACATTACAATTTGCAAAATCCAAATGCAACAACTTACAAGTAAATGAAAGTTCAAAGGGGACAAATGATTAATTAGATACCATTCAGTTAGCAACCCAACATTTAAAGATGGACCAAACATGCCCAACATTTACATTGTAATGAAAATCAAGGTCTAATGGTGTGCACAATTGTCATGGATTATTCTAGTTGCCAACATAAATCATAAGGCAACCATGATGTTTTCCAAAAAAAACTACACATTAAACACTTACCTAACATCATCGAGCCATTGAAGTTTGAACCATTGAATTAATGTGCCATTGTCCAATGAACAATCATGATCCAAGGTATGTCTTAAGCCAAAAGACCCCTTCATGTTTTTTCCCTTGTCCATGCTATGTTGGCATCATAATAAAGAAAAATATAAACTATGACATAAAAAGTTTGCGCATACATACGAACCACCAAATCCTAATGTTCACAAAGCTTGTTCCACAATCTTGTCTTCATGAGGGTCAATGTCGGGGAAGTCATTTCATCCTTGTTAAGAGGGTTGGATGATTACATGATTTAAGATGAACAAGCATTTAGGATAGGGACTAATCAGGGAATTTTGTTAGTTTGAATTTTGAATTATTGTTGGTTTTGAATCATGATGAAGAGACTTGGGATTGCCAAAAAGGAAAGGTTCAAGAAATATAAGACAATTCTTATACACATAATTTTAAGGGAACAATGAGAGGAGTTGTAGGTACTTGTAATAGAAAACCACAAATTTTGTTTTGGGATATACCACATATCTTAAATATTTTTTTGGATTTTTTCAACAAAACATGGGATTATGCTATAATTTTGAGTCATGTTTTTAGTAATGTAGAGAAACATAGACTTCTATAGTGAATTTTATGTTTATATTGTTGTGTGAATTTTCTATAACATTAGAATATGATGAAATGAATTGTAATATTTCTTTTGGAGTTTTTTTTCAATATATTATGAAGTGCAAATTATGGTTAAATGAAATAATCGTGAATATAGTGTTTTAATGAATGGTAATCTTAAGTGTGTTGAAAATTAATACAGAAATAGTGGATGTATGCATGAGAAATGCAAACATGTTGCTACAATAATGTGGAATAATTCTGCATGAATTAAATTTCACTTCTACCAATCCTCCACAGATCCTATAATCTAAACCACCGCTAATTTTTCCACCTTCATAAACTCACTAAGACATAGTTATGACATTCTTGGTGCGAGAATGTTATGGAAGCCCAAAGAAGCAAGAATTTTAAAGAATTTTTAAAAAATTTATAGATCAACTAGTGTAATTTGGTAAACATTCGCGGGTAAAGAA
>Ga0116231_10007264_pt1 | contig 20443 bp, 17 predicted proteins | sample S1TSphgellanicum_2_FD_89695 | JGI IMG/M metagenome (GOLD analysis project Ga0116231, IMG submission 89695) | Host-associated microbial communities from peat moss isolated from Minnesota, USA - S1T2_Fd - Sphagnum magellanicum MG | ecosystem: Host-associated > Plants > Peat moss > Unclassified...
GCCTATTCTGGATCATGAGAGAGAGAGAGAGAGAGAGAGAGAGAGAGAGAGAGAGAGAGAGAGAGAGAGAACAAGCTGCCCTCAGGATTTCTAGGCACCCACTTTCTCCAGGATTTCTCTGACCGAAGTTGGCCACATTCCATTCTATCAAAAAAACAATCTTTTAGAGCAATCTTGGTATGATATTTTCCGTTGAGCTTTTTGCAGCACTGACTGCACATGCTCCTTCAGCAAACGTAGTCAATCTTGAGCTGTACAACTCAGGTCCTGTAGATGTGTGATTTGTCATTTCTGCATATTATTGTGGAATTTGTGGCAATCCGTGGAGAAACCTGTGAGGCTCAAAACAGTAACACACTTATCAGGGCACATCAGAATTAGTTTCTGAGACTGTAGAAAGCTTGAAATTGGTAGAATGGACTTGAGAGCAGGTTTGCCCACTCACGCAATGTCCTCTTCTACAGTACTGTGAGTATGGTCAATTGGCTGTTGGTTTGTGCACATGATGAAATTGAAATCCATGTATACCCAAGCTATTTAGGTTTTTGGTACATAATTCACATATTGTCAATTTCTCTAAGCTTTGCATATTTCTCATACTGACTTCTGTTTACTCATTCTCAAAGCAGGAAACATGTAAGGAGGAACTAACATACATACCTGGGCCTCTTGATGTCATCTTTTTGAATGTCTTTCGCAGCAAAATGGTTGAGGTGAGCAACTTCACCATGGAAGTCCCACATACAAGATATTCAGGCATGAGTTGTACATTGACTGGAAAGACTTTGAAAGTATCTTACTTTGAGGTGAAATGACTTTGAAGATATCGTACCTTGAGTGAAAGGACTTTGAAATAATCAATGTGCTGAGGTAATTTGGACACCAGAGCTTTAGATGGTGATGTGATGTTGAGCCTCTTGTATTTTCTGAATCAGGAGTAGATTCTGATTAGGGGGAAGTTCTTCATCTTGGAATCTAGGACAGCCACCCATACTAAGCTCAGCTTGTAAGGTGCAGGAAGTTGGTTGGGATTCTTCTAGACCAGGCTATGATGGTCTTATTGATGTTGCCAAGCGTCTTCTTCTACATTATCCTAGTCGCCAGGAAACTGAACAGGCAACGGTATGGTTCAGTTGTGATTTATGTAGATACTAGGGAAGACCTTAATCCTAGAATGTAAGAGCTGCATGTGCACATAGGACCAAATTACTCTTAAATGCTGAATTAGTGGTGATGTGGGTCGTTGACAGGTCCGAGTTTTAAGGTCCCTTTTTCCGTCATGGTTGTTGACCTTGTTCAAGAAACTTATAGCTCCTTTGGGTGATGGAAAATTGGGAGCAGTTCTTTGTGGTAATTTCTCTTTATTTGTTACTTTCTTTTTGCACTTTCTTTGCCAGGATTGCCCATGTAAGTGATTGTTTCTTCAGATGACTGAGATCTCATTTAGGAAAACCTAATAATTCAAGTCTTTGTTGAAATTGTGTAGTTTTTATTCAGTTGCAGTTCATTGTCTCCTTTTTTTAATCAGTGACACTTGCACTTGCTCATCCTTATCTCTTCACCAAGAACTTGAGAAAGTGTTGATCATAGTAAGTAGCAAGAGTGACGCAGGCAACAACCCAATGGCTTATGGGGCCCTGTCAGCTGAATGAAGTCCAACTTGCTGATGGATCATTGCTCTTGAGTGGGGTGAGTAATGTTGTATACTTTCAATGCATATTCCGCTGAATGGAAATTATATTGGGAATTCTGAAATTTTTGGGTTGTTCTGAAGGTGTTAAGAAACCACACATAACAGCTATAGGTTGGTGTAAGGTGACAGGTTATGGTACAAAAATGCAAGTATTTGGATGGAACAAAATGTGCAGGCATTTGCATTCACACCTGCAAGCTACCTACCCAGGTCTGTCTTTTTTCATCTTATATTCTTCATCTTTATTTTGAGGCCTACACAGAGAACTGATGCCTATTAACATGTGCACATGTTCAAATTGATGCATACTTGCAGTAAGTGATGTCCATGTATGTTAAGTGGTAGTCAATAGACCAGTACATCATGCTGCTCACCTTCTCCAAAACTGCGCAATCTTCACAGGCATTCATAACTGGTGATATGGGAGTTGCGTTATTAATAGAGCCAAACTATGAAGATTTCAGCTGCCAGGTATTCTTTGCATTAACCCACCATAAGTATGTCCATCACAAACAGAAGGTCTCTTTAGAACTGCCTGCCAAAACTTATAAGCACAACACAATCCACTGGATGTTAGCTTGGCATCAGTTTGAGCTTGAAGTGGCTCAAGGGCACTGTGGAAGTGGGAGTGCAGTTCAAGTTTGGAGTCAAGGCATTGCCTGCAGCATTAGACCCTGCATTGCAAACAGGATGCCTGTCTATGTGCCCTACTGCAGCTTCCCGGTCTAGCCTCAAACAGACTATAAATGAGACTCAGTGCCCCCAGGTAAATGGAGCTCTTTCTTTCTCTTACGGATATGTAAATGGATCCACCAACTAGCACAGAGGCTAAATGTAAGTATAAGCAGTTCATGACTACTTATCACAGCCCCATATGTCAGTTGTGAGGTGTAGAGTTTCCCAAGTTTTAGATACCCAGTTGTGAACTTTCTGTCTAACAGGTATCTTAGTGACCATAATGCTATGTGATAGAAGTCCAGGATTTATCAATTGTTACTGAGATGAACTCCCATTGTGCCACAGCTCTTCCAGTGCTTAAGCATTGATTGTTGTGGATTTTGGCAGGTTACAGGCCCTTAATTTCTTAACGTAGTATTTTTGTGGGTCTGGTGTGCTACATATCATGCAACTGATCCAATGACATCCATAAATTGCAAAAAATTCAGTAGAGATCTGGGTCTTAAAGCCCCATGTAGACAGTTGTGTTCTATTCACCAACAATTTCTATCCCTTTATTCCAAAACTTCAAGTCCTTGTTATTTTTCCAACCAAAGATATGTTGTACAAATCAAGAAAACAATAATAGGCTACCATGCCAAGAACATGATGGTTTTGAGTGAAAGTTTGGCCATCTGATACAATAGTCACACCCAATCAACCCAATACCTCCTCAGATCACCCATAGCCATTTCCAAGCTTTTTTTTTCCCTCCATCCTAAGAAATTTAACTTGAATGTTGTCATATGATGGCGGTTCATATAGTGAACTGTACACGAAGATGACTTTGATCATTTACTTGATGTGTTCAAATTTTGCCTTCGTAAAAGAAATGTGTTCCATGAAATAAGCTTTCCAAGACTCAATCCACCTCTTAGTTGCTTCTAGGATCTACGGTAGCAATGATATATTGGTGTTTATTTTTCTTTGAAATTGGCCCATGAAGAGATCCTATGTTTCTAGCTTCTAAAATCTATATTTCCCATTTTGGAACATGAAACAATGTCTTTTCCTTTTTCTCAGATCAAATGTGCCCAAGTGTCATCTATCAATGACCTTCTAGTCACACTATTATTCTTACTAGTCATTATGCTTAAGACTTCCTCCCACTACTTTTCAACTACATTTCTTCCTTCAACATTCATGGCCATAACAATAGTGCAAACTGCTTAATCAAGAAATGAATCATTAACTATAAAAACAATCATGGGAGTTTCAAAAATAAAACCATAAATTTAAAAAGAACAAAACCAACATCACCTAGAAAACTCATTTGCTTTCCATAAAATAAAAAAACATCAACAAGGACATACAAATTTAGTTACAGACACACAAATTTGATAGATTATTGTGGTTTCAACAATCATCAAATTTGTCGACATCTTTGTTATGTAATTTCACATTATTTTGAGTTCATGAACTCCTTTGGGGATTTATTGTCATAATATGTCAATAATTCATTCCTCGTTTGGATGCAAAGTCATAAAATGTTAGAAAATAATTGTCACATCATCATTTCCCAGGATGATTGGAATGTTATAATTTAATTTGAAAATAAATGTAAAATGGTCAATATTTAGTAATTTATTTCACACCGTAAAGGTACGGAAGACAAGAATATGTGTAACATGTATATGAGTATGTCATATATGCAAGTGAGAATATATATGGTTGTGCACTTGTCATTGGAAACATGGAAAAACTTGTCTCATGGTGAAGAATCATGCTAACTTGATGTGCACAATCTCAAAGGGTTTCAAAGGCCAAGTAATGGGGGTATATCCAAGGTAAAAAGTTAGAAAGAACCAATTTTTTTAAAAATAATTTATAATATATATATACAAGTTCACACATCATAGCACAAAACAAATCCATTATAATTACTAAGTGCAATTCAAAATGATGAAAAAAATTATGTGTTTAAGCTCTATATATTTTTTGAAGACTCACATATTTACATCATCCGATGAATACTTACCCTTGGGTAAAGGATAAACCTAAAATATAAAGGTACTTCCAAAACAGGGTAGGTTAAAATTATAGGGTAATTCTGAAACAATTACCAACAGGGTAGAGTATTTAAAAAACATAAAGAAAAGTCTCAAATACATATATAGAGTAGCAAGGGCAACTTCAACACACGTCTCTCAAATAATGATCTAATTTTGAATATTACACGTTTTTAAAAATGAAGTATTCCTGAATATTCCTGAATATTTTTTCTATTTTCCTTCATTAAAAAATTTTCTTTGAAAAATTTATGTAAAGAAAATTTCAAATAATATAATTATTTTCCAAGGTGCCAAGGTACTGCATTATATATATGCCTCCAAGCGGATTCGGGTTTGTTTTCTTTGTTGTTTTTGGCCAATTTTGTGTTGTAGCCACATTGGTTATCATCCACAAGAAGAATTAGCCAAATTTGGCTACAGTTCAGAGAGGAAAGTAGTAGAATTTAAGAATCTTACTATATTTTGATGATCTTATGGAACCTATTGTCTAAATATGACGATTTAAATTTTATTTTTTTAAAAATCCCTTGAAATCTGGCGACTTTAGTGCATTTTATTCACAAAAATCCTTTCTGTGAGTCACACTGAATTTGATCTTTGTTGTCAAGTGGCGAAAATTCATCCGAAAAAAAAAGCTTGGCAAGTAGGGTCGGTTAAAAGAGGGTGCATTCCAAACAACTTTATTTAGGCAGGGTAACGAACTAAAGAACACTTTGAAAAGAATACGTCGAAAGCAGCTTACGGCTCGGCAGCAAGGCTGTAGGCGGTGAGTGGCGAGATCCTGCAAGCAGGCAGGATGCGTACAGCCTAGCCCGCAATCCCTAGTGTTGTGACCCAAGCATGTGTGTCTTCTGTTGTGCTGCGTCTGTTGTTGTGTGTGATTCTGTGGTCATGGAGTTATGGTTTCCTCTGCTGTGGCCTTCTTGGCCGGTACGTTCTTCTCCTCATCATCGCTGCCTCATGTTCTTTCAGCAATGTTGCTTTTGTTTCGAAAGGGTGTTTGGAAGAGCAGTCTTATCTATGTTGTTTAGGGTTTAGGGATTTAGGGTTAAGGGGTTAAGAGTTTCAAGGTTGAGGAAGGAGGACAAGAACAAGAAGAAGTCTTCAAAATGCTTCTCAGTCTTTGAATCCAGGTAAGCCCAATGATCCTTTTGGTATTACATCATGATTGAACGCACTTCTCTTGATTGGTCGGGAATGAATTTTTTAATTTTTGTTTGGTGTAGAGTGAGCTAGATTGTTGCAATTTGCACTTTCTGTGATTGCGATGGAGGAGCAAGAGGGGATTGGGATAGAGAAGCAGCAGGAGAAGATGGAGGAGGAGAAGGAGGAGGGTAATAATGCTCCCAAGATGGGTTTTGCAAAATGGGTAGCTGTGAGACGGAAGTTTGCTATCGATTCTCCTTTCTTCTCTGCTGGCAATGTGGAACGTGAGCTTCTTGCAAAACAGGTATGTTGATTCTCCCTTGGTTAGCTCTCTCCCTCTCTCTCTCCCTCCCTCTCTCTCTCTCTCTCTCTCTCTCTCTCTATTTCTTTCCTATTATCATTGTCATGAAGATCTTCAATTCTGGAATTTAATGGATCTGAATGTTGTCAAAGGCCAGATGGGTGATGGCAAGATTAGCGAGCAACAATTTTGTGGAAACTGACAATCAACGCTTTTATCACAGATCTCGCTGGAGATCACAGAGGAGGAGCAATTTCATATAGGTCGAATGGAGGAGGAGCAAATATGGTGAGCATTCCTGTTTGTGTCTCTAGTTGTGTGTTTGTGTTTTTTCATCAACTTGTAACTCTCCCCCTTTCCTATTCCTTTCAGCAAGCCAGTGAAGAAATAGGTTGATTCTAACCAAAGGTGGTTGTAGAGAAATGTGAAGAGACAAGTCTTTGATGACCAGGAGGACAAAAGCTCTGATAAGTGCAGTTGTTTTGCAGGCAAGTTCACTGCCCAATTGTGGGTTGTGGGACTAAATTGCGAGGCCTTGGAGACCTGGAAGCACACTATGTCTCACGTCACACAGCCACCTGTTCTGTGTGTGCCCAGATGTTTCCAACAACTCGTCTTCTCAATCTCCATGTTTCTGAGACTCACGATTCTTTCTTCCAGGCCAAAGTGGCTCGCAACTATCCAATGGTATTTCCTCATCAACCTTGGAAGCTTTCAGGAACTCGGTCATTTGTGAATGTTTGATGCTGACCTCCACCCACCATGTATGCAAACATCAGGCTCCCATTCCAAAGGACTGTTGTCCATAATCATATTGTGCATTGCTTTGTTCTGACTTGGTCCCTGGGATGAATTCAGTACGAATGCCTGGTGGAGGGCTGTGCAGGCCGCTTTCATACGGACATGGCAAGGCTTCAACATCTGGTAGATAAGCACCGTTTCCCTCGCTCATTCCACTTCCATATTAAGAAACATGCTTCCCAGCGCCATCGCCAGCGATACAGAACTCATCGAACTCCACTTCCTGACAATGGTCGTCATCAGTCAAAGCAACCATCTATGATGTCAGAGAAAAGTGCAGATAAGAAACCAACAACAGGCCCAACACCAAGTCTATCAAAGGGAATTTCTGAAGTGCAGGAAGCAGGCACTGCAGAAGATGGTAGAGGAATCATGGATTGTGGGTCAGATCTTGAAATGCGTATGGATGTGGATGAACTGACAACAGCAGTATCAAGACTGAGCACTACTGCAAAGGAAGCTGACAACACACCATCTTTGGTGAGCTTTGGGCATAGGCGGGGCCATCGCATGCCCTTTCTCTCAGGGCAACAAAACAACCCTTCTGGGAGGAGTAGAGGTAGTTCACATGGAAAACAAAGACAAACATCAACACTCCATCAAACATAACACTGATTGAAAGAGTTTGAAATTTTCAAATTTGAATTGAGCAGACAAGTAAAAAGCACAGCCCTCATGTTTGGCAACTATGTTCACACATGCAACTTTGTTCACTGCAATAGGTTGAATGATCAAGGTTTGTTTACACTCTTTCCAGTCTGCCATGGTCTTAAAAAGAACTGGTTGAGAATGGAGGCAGTTTGTAGCTTTGATTTCCGGCTGGTTCTCTGTTGGGCTCTCAGTTCATTGGCACTTTATGTAGCTGTGCTCTTGGATGTTTCAAGCGAAAATCCCCATGTAAAACAGACTAATGAAAAGTATGCCTCATATGGCCATGGATCATCCCTAGCCTGTATACCATTTCTGCAGATATTGCAAATGGGATATTTATGTTGAGAATTATTCCAGATGTGCAACGCATAAGGGGGCTCCACGAAGAATTTTCAGATGTATGGACAGCAAGATGACAGTTTGTTGTCCACTGTGACACCCAAAGTGTCAAAATCAGTGTCAAGGGCAAAGTTGTTTTGGAATCAATTATTTTCATGAAGCATCACCATTTTCACTTAAATCCACCAATTCGCCATTCCACTTGGAGTCTAAACCTTGCATGCATTTTATTGTAAACTTAAACAACACCATGGTCCACATATAGTGGTAATTTTCACTTTCCCATCCTCATGACAAGCATTTCTTCCCCCAAAAGGTATTTTAGATATTCATCTTGATGGGTGAAGTATTGATGCCATTCCTAATAAATGGCCAAGTGGAGAAAAATGCTTACATTGTGATAAGAATCAACGTAACTTCAATCAATGTAAATAAACAATCCATGTGTGCCAAAATTACGGTGTTATCCATTGCATATATCTTCATGTGTGCATTAAACCATGATCGAACTTTCAAATCCTTCCATGATAGAAAATCTTTGTATTCAAAGTCTCAACTGAGCCTGTTTGTCCTTTCCTTTAGTTTTTCTTTTCCCTTCCTGTCTTTCTTTGTTTCTTTGTCTTGTCATTGTTGTTGTGGTCTGTTGGGAGCCAGTAGTATTGCTGAGTCTTCCCAGTGCTTCTGGAATTGCAGCAGAAACTCAGTTCGTAGGTTGGTGCCTGTCATCAGCGTGTACCATAGGGAGCTGATGAAGTTAGTGGGGAAGTTGTGGTAGTTAAGTCACTATCATACATATTACTGTTGATGGTCCCTGAACAGGTGTGAGCTGGCACTTTTTTTCATACCAGTGTGTGTTTTTTTCTGTTTGTTTGTTTCTGTCTTCCCTTGTTTGGTTCTTTCTGTTGCTTCCTGACGAAGAGTTAACCTTGCTGTTTCTTCTTCATCGTGAGAATGGAGATTTCTCTATTCTTATCAAAGATATCTTTGGATTCAAAGTGGTGCAAAGATCACATTTAAGTTTTAGTTGTGTGATGAAGCATTGACTGATGAATTATCTAAACACTTTGCTCGGTTGATTGCATCTGGGGCTGCTGCTGGCATGCTAGATTTATGGCTTTGGATGATGTAGATTCTGTGTGCCACCTTGTGATTAAGTCATCATGAATTCTCTTTGGCAGAAAATCAAAGGTGCTTTAGTAAGCTACATCTCCATCTGTATCAGTCCTGGCGGTAATGTCTCTTATCTTTCTCTATATCTGGGTAAACTATGAGCTTGTCTCTTCAGCTCAATGAAGTCATTGGACATGCTTTTGTGAGTGTTATTTGGTTTAGAAGTGGGAATTGCATGGTCTGGATCCTCCTCAACTACTGATGCTTGAAGGGAGAGGTATACCTGAGACAGTTGTTAGGTCTCTTTTTCTGTAAGTTGATCCCTCTGAAGTTATGGGGTCCCCTCACATTGTAGACAGGGTATTTTCATTTTGTTTTGTGTCCACAACCAAAGCCTGAGTCATTATGATATCTTTGTTGAAGTTGTCAGTGGAGCTCAAAGCACAGCGAAGAAGTATGTCTTTGCACTCGGTTCAGCCCAGGTTAGCATTCACCACTTTTCATGGACTTTATGATTCTGTGACATTTCATATCTACTTCCACCTTCATGGTACTCTCCATCCTCATTATCTTCTCAATTTGGAAGTGCACACAGCTACACCTGCCAGCTCTGAGTCTCTGGATGATGTTCTATACGTTACTTGCATGGCCAACAAGTTGTGACCTTAAGGTTGTCTGTTGTCAAAGCAGGTTCTTGCAACAGTATGTTCTGCATCTTGTTGCAATCATAATTGTCCAGGCCAGAGCATTGCTGTTGTTTTGTCTTTGGATCTTCAAAACATAAACATTCTAGAAATCAAATTGCCTTATTACTAGGAATGCTCATCCTCCTAAGGTGAAGTTTTTCATTTTCACTGTTGTCTGGTGCTATTGGGGTTCTCATCATATGAATTTTCATAACTCTCTAGTGCTCTTTAGACTAATATTTACAGCTTTAACTTGTACCTGCAAACTTCTACAAAGGAAACATGCTTAGTGATGCTGAGAGTCCAGCAATATTGTTGCCTTGGTTGGAGGGTTCTGAACCTGCAATGTTGCAACCTGGAATTTTGCTTGTGCACAAAATCCCTAGAATTGCTACAATTAGATAGTGGACACATCTTTAAGGAAGATGAAGTGAGTTGTCGATTAGCAAAGAAACCCAACACAGGTTTCCTCAACAATTGGCATGTGGAAGTGTGAAAATAGCTACTAAAGTGATTATAAAGTCAGCTCTCCACTCCTGTACACTACAGAAGTGAAAGTCTTTTCTTTTGCAAGGTCATTTTGTATTATTGAAGGATTAAGCAACTTCTATGTTATGTGATGCAGTTTAAAGGGACTGTCACCAAAAAGGAGTTCAGTACAAAATGCACCAGAACTGCTTTTAACATATGTTCCTTTACTTTCAACAGAAATACGTGAACCAACTTATATCAGCAACCTAAAAATCAAGCTCTACTAACCTAAAACAGCTCACCAAATCCATATTCTCAAGACTCAAGACTCTTGACCTAAAGACAAGAAGGATATCAGATCTTTCTGAATCCCCTCTCATGGCTATCATGAGCTTCCTTTGTGGCATTGTTGACATATGGTAGAGCCCACTCCCAACAGAAAGACGTGAACACCCAGATTCCAAACAACAAACGTAGAACCACACTAGAAATTCCCAGCAGTTTGTCCACTACTCCCACAGAAACAGTTCTGAAATCCCGAATCTTCAGATACTAGAAGGCCTTGACAAGCGATGGCTCTATACCCAACATTGTTCCATGAACAGACCTATTGCATCCTATTACATAGAACCTCGAGAATGAACCAAGACTCGGAGCGCCGGCTACATGCTACCACACACCTTCCTCAAAATTACCGCTCATCAAGATCCCAAATTAAACTCCAAGTATACAGGTCAGCCTTTAGATCCTCTAGAACCTGTCATCAGCTCTCCTTCTTCTTGTCTCGACCTCTAACATACTAACTTACTCGAACTATACTGTCTAATCTCCTTACGCAACGGAAAGAAAGGTTCAGGAGGAAAGACTAGCACAGCCCTTCATAGATTACATAAAGAGCACTTCTCCCCTTGTGTTATACACAGATCCTACTTACACCCCTACAAAACAAATCAGAAGCCAAGACTTAGCTTCCCCATCCATCGAGCTTTATTGCGTCCACCATCTGCCGTTTCGTGCTCCCCAAAACACATTCACCCAATCTTCCACAAAGAACTTATGGAAGACTACTACGAAACCACTCCATCACAAAAATCAGCTCAACAATGCCGCTCCATTGAATTGCAGCCACCAAGCAAACTTAACCTGAAAATAAACAAAATCACCCAAAAGCGTAAAATGAACAAAGAAAAACGGACCTTCAGCGTCTACAACTATTCATGATAATCAACCGTCCCCTAATTAGGCACTTTCTGCGGGTCGTTCTCCCTTCACATTCACCATCAGTTAGGGTTTCCCTTTTCCATCCAGCCACATTCACACAGGAAAATTTCTGACACCAATTTTAGCAAGATGTATGAAACTTTGAGGTGGAATGGGGGAGCTCTATGTGTAAGTCCAAAAGGAAGACTGCTCACTTGGGTAGGTATGCAAAACTTTGGAGAAATTTTTGTTCATTACCCCCTTTTGTGGTATCTTATGCATAATTCACCTATTTGGGGGGGATCTTACATGTAATCCCCTCTTGGCACATTGTAAGGTCCCTTTGAGTACAAAGAAAAACAATTTCAAGGCTTTTAGGGAGGAAAATATTTTAAATTAGTGTTGTTGGACTTGACCTTTTGATGAAGATTCAACTTGATTAAAATGTTTGCATAAAGCATAAAAAACACATGATTATTTTCATTAGTAATTTTAAACAAGGTGAAATTTGACTAGGTGTCAATCCAAACATTTTAAAAAATCAAAAAAAGTCATTCAAGATGATCCAAGCTTAAATTGGCAATGGTGATATCTACCAAGAATTGATTAACTTATTCTATAAGAAAGTAATAGACAAATATACAATAATTACCTAACCTAGCTTATCCAAGATGGCTTATTAGCTAGGCCTATGTCTAGTTAATTTCAACTATCTCAGCTAGGTAAGTTAATCTACTACCTAAAATAGGTTTTGTTTAAGTAGGCTAATTATGACTTACTAAGTATGGACATGGGCAATCTAACTAAGCAGGTGGGCATGTATGCATTATAAGTAGGTAGATGGTGAGCACACCTACTTACTTGCAATTTATTTATAACCTTCATATTATCTACCTACAATATAAAGGATTTCAATTTTTCATGCATACATAATAGGCTAGTTATGTTAAGTAGGTAGCCTTGGCCTAATTATTAAGGTATCTAACCTACATAGACTAGGTAAATTAGATTTTTAACTAGGTTGGGTTTTGACTAAAGCTATCTACTTAACCTATGTATTTAATTATAAGTAACAGGTGGGTAGGTTAAGTATGTAAATGACCTGGGCACCTACCTATCTTCAACCTATTTATTTATACTAATTTACTTATTATTTAACTACTTACTAATGTTCAACCTTTTTTTTAAATTGTCAAAACTATTGTTATTCAAAATTGACAAGTTTTATCGACATATTGAATATAGTCAAAACAATAGTTTAAAAAAATACTAATCAAAATGGACATATGAAATTTGATTTTCCAAAATGGAAAGGGGGTTCTTTTAATAAAATCATGGTTTCTTATAGTGGTAGCCCAAGTTTTTAATGCAAAGGTTATTTAGTTCCAGCTTTTTGGCTATTTTAATGATCATTTTCCTCTTTAAAATTATCATCTGATATTTTATGAGATGGGTATAAGGTGTTTCAAATTATCACAAATTAAAAATGTTGAATTCAATCATTTCTAAAAAGGATTTGAAGTAATTTCAAACAATGAACCGAAGATTGAATTTAAGTTGAAGACTTAATATGTTTAAAAACAAAGTGACAATGTTCATTGTATGGTTTGCAAGATATATGAATCATTTGTTTGATCATGTTACAAAAACATAATGAATCATGTTGAAGGTTCATAACAATTTAAATATTTGCAACTTGCACAATTAAAAAATGTAAATCCAAATGAATATAAGTATTTTATTTTGAATATTTATGATATTGAAAAATTATAATTTAATTATTTTCTTGACATGCAAGAATGATATAAGACATTTCACATATGCATGATTTAATTTTTAGTGTATTTTCTTATTGTGAGGATAAATTACATATCATTAATATCAATTGATCATATGGAAACTTTCAAAAGAAAATAATAATAATATTAAATTACTAGAAATTTTGATTTATAATTTCAAACATTAAAAATATTTATTTTCATAAACTAAAAAAAATGTTTACAATAATGGGATTTTTGTTACATGAATTCATTTTTTATGATTATCTTGAAGATTTATGTACCAAGGTTGAATGGTCAAAAAATATGTAAATGATATGCAAGTGTGGGCCCATGATGCGAATTACAAAAAATTTACATGTTTGGTCAAAGGAAAAAATGCTACAAATCTATCAAAAAATAATGATACAAAATTTGTGAGTAAATTGTTACTCATCTAAAGTCATTATGAAAGAATTTGAATTCAAAAGAATAAAAACCAAGAATGGGGACAATTCAAAAGTTGAATTATGAAAAGATATTGTTTCATTATGTTTGCACATATGCAAAACTATCAAAATCAAAATGCAAAACAAGGATGATGATGACATTTGTTTTCTATTATGGTTGCTAAATGGTAAATGTTTAATTCATTTGTGCTTATTGAACATATAAAATAAAATTATAATTTAATAATGATATTTTGTATAATACAAGACCTATGGACAATGTGATGACAAAAGGAAACACATTTTTTGTTTGTCAAAGTGAAATCAAATTTAAAACTAAGAATGGAACTACTTTCATGTTGCAAATTACTCAAATTTATCATTATACTCTAAAATTAGTGTGATGACCAATTTGAGATGGCATTCTTGCAATAACAATTGTTTCAAATTATATGAAATTTTAATTTAAAATAAAGGCGATTCATATTACATTGAATACAATACCTCTTTTGATGCAATCTTTTATTCCTCTTAAAATAATTAACAACCTTTTGGTAAGTTTTCATCTTGATTTTTTTAATCATAATCATTTATAAATGATGGCTTAAGGTTTGAAGTGGAATCTTTAACTTTCTTTTTTTTTTTAAATCACCAATTTACATAGTAAACATGCAATGGTTTAAATAACTAATGATGATGATTAGTATTTTAGTTATCCATAAAGTCCTCCTCAATCGCATATTCTATATCACCTTTTATTTCAATTTCACCCTCTATTGTTGGTTATCTGTAAAGTTCCCAAAATTGGAGATCAGATTTCAAAATAGAAGTAGAGTAACAATCTTTTTGATTTTTTCGGTTGACTATTTTATTTTATTTTTGGGTTATTTCTTAAGCTGATTTTTTTTTTAAATTTCATTTCTTTTATGGTTTCCATATGAGGCACTCTTTTGCGTTTGCATTTTTGTAATACATTTTTTTTAGGGTTTTCACCATGGACTACATAGGATGCCTTTTAGGGTTAAATCATTTTAGGGCTAATTACATGGAACTAAATAAATGAATTTTTTACTATTAATTTTTTTCCCATTTTCTTTTGATAAAGCTTTTCTTGTTATTTCTCATTTTAAATTTCATAGTTCACTTTTTCTTGCATAAATTGTTTGGTATTTTTTATTTGTTCTTACATTTTATTATTAGAGTTTCATTTGAATTTTCTTTTCACTTGAAAGTTTCTTTTAGATTTTTTTCTAGGGATTTTTTGGAATTTTTTTTTTGAGTTTTCTTTGGTGTTTTTCAAGTTTGTTTTAGGGTTTTTTCAAGCATTTGTTTCAAAAGCTCATTTAGGGCTGATTTTAGGGTTTTTCAAGGTTTTCTACTCAAGTTTCTTTTTGGCAATTTCTTGGGGGTTTTCTTAAATATTTGTTTCAAGGGTTATTTTGAGATTGGTTTTAGACTTTCTTTTAGGGTTTGTTTAAAGGCTCCTTTAGGTTTATTTTTAAGGTTTGTTTTGAGGACACTTTGAGGGCTTTTCTAGGGTTTGTGTCAAGGGTTTTTTTAGGGCTATTCTTAAGGTTTTTTATAGGATTTGGTTCAAGAATTTTTTTGCTTTCTTTTAGGGTTTGATTCAAAATTCTTTTAAGAAATTTTTTTAAGTTTGTCATGGTTTTTTGTTAAAGTTTATAATTGTGTTTCACGGCATATTTTGACATGAATGATATTCTAGCTCCTTGTCAAGTAGTAATGAATAGATGTTCTAGGCTACGCACAAACAATGTTACATCGTGTTTATAGTTGTAGTTGCAATGGCAAACACAAGAGAATTGTTTAATGCAAACGAATTGGATCCAAATGTAGGACGATCAATCAATTAAAATGTTGATGTTTGGGATGTGTTCACCACAATGTGATCAACTTTAGGTTTATTGCATGTTCAAAGAAAAAAATTGGAAACGACATAATAGGAATGCAATTTGTTAGGTTTTTTTATTGTGTAAATGATGACAAAGAAGCTGATCCTAGAACTCCTCAAATCATGACATGTTTACTTTGTTACAACAATCATGTTCATGCTCTTAATCCAAACACAAAAGCAAGAAAAGGACTTATAACATATTATAAAACAAATGGTACAATAGTTTTAAAACAATATGTGGATAATGATCATGCAACAATTGGCAACCTAAACAAGTGACTATTGGGTTATTCGAAACAATACAAACTATTGGTCAAGCCTTGGCCACCAATTTGAAGAACTACTTCATTGATATGGATTGAGGGGAAAAAAAATTGCATATGTGAAAAAGGAAATATTTGCCAAGTTAGATTTACATAACTATATAACTTAGCCTAAAAAGTTAGGGAAAGGCAAACAAGGATGGAACAAGGCATGTTTAAATTTTAACATTTGTGTTAGAAAATTGAATCATTAGTAGAAATATTTAAATATATGATTGAATTTATGACTAGTATTCCAATCATTAAAACAAAATGATTAATAACCTTGAAGTCATTATGGACGAGTCATTTAGGACAATAGTAATTTAGGACATTATGTGGCATAATGATGTGGCAAATATCATCCACTAATCATAAAGGACATATGTGAACTCATTAATGATAGTTTAATCATTATTTTATTATTATTATTATTAAAAAATTTGACCCAAAATTTTTGGGAAACATTATTTTTAAAGTTTATGGTATTTATTATTATATATTTATTATTTATTATATAAATAATAATATGTATATTTAATCTTATTATTTTTCATTGTATCAATTGTTGACACTTGTCACCACTTAAACTAGGTTAAAATTTTAATTTAATGGGTAAATAGACCATCTAATCTACCCATTTAGGCTTGTTTAAGCAATCACTTAATTTAGGTAGTCTAGGTAGGTATGGAATATTCAATTGATATTCCAATGTTGACCACAATGCATGTCATTTGTGAAGTTTGATCCTTGGACCCTAAGGATGGAGTTCAACTCCTTTACCACCCCACTTGTTATCTAAATAATATAATCTTTAATATATTTAAACCATACTTCATTTAAACATTACACAAAATTTCAAATATAATAAGTTGTATATTATTGATAATTTGTCCAAATGAAAAAACTGAAAACTTATTCATATATTTCCTTCAATAATGTACACAACTATTTTTCTTTTTAAATGTAAATTCAATTTTAAAAAAAAATTTGAATTTTGTTATTGAATAACATTTCAATGACCATACTTTGAAAAACTTAAATTCAAACACATGATTTGTAAATGAAAAAACATTTATGGCTCACACATGAATAAATAAAATAAAACTTTGATATCTTAAACTTTTATTTGGTTTTTAAATTTATATTACAATTTTTCTTCCAATAAATCATAATTTTACGAATAACTTTTAATTTACACATATGAATCCATGTAATTTATCCACATAAAATATTTATTAATGGATCATAAATCATATATATATAATTTTTATACATATAATCTAATATAATTGTATAATATTATTTTTTACTCATGCAAAATAAGTTTATTTATTTCTATACATATATTATTAAAATTTTCATTTAAATTTATGATAAAATGTTAATGTAAAAAAATTATATAAATTTCCCACATCTTACACTTATGTTTTATTTTTAATTTGAAAATATTAAAATATATCATACTTTAACCATAAAAATTTACTTTAGTGTAAAATATTTAATTTAGTCACATTGAATATTTTAAATGCATTATATATAAAGTATATTTTTTAAAAATGTAATAAAAGTTTTTATATGACCAATATGTACAATATTAATCAAAATATGTTCCTTACATGTTGTAGTTTATTATGTCTGTTTGTAATTTTATTATTAATATTCATTGTTAAATCATTGTAAAATAATTGCATGACCACCTAAGGTACCAGATCATCTAATGTTAATGTTTTTATAGTTATACAAGGTGCCACACTATCCATGTAGCAATAATTACTTAGTCATATATAGGTCATTTTATAAATCTCAAAAATTTTAAACATACAATGGGACATTTTCTAATGACACATGATATTATTTAATTAATTAAATATAAAAAATGTCATGACATCATGACAATATTTTTCACATCATTTGAAGTAGTCATAAATTAAATCTACATATTTCATTAATTGAAAAAATAATAGTTGGAAAATCCATGTTGGCGTCTTATTTTTTAGCACACACCCAAAAACCATAACGGGTGAAATATTGTCAATGAAAAATGGATGTAATATGTCTATTTTGTAAGTTTGCATCCATCATTCATATAAATGATTAATATATTATTCATATTTATTCCACATGGGTGATGTAGTTGTAATATATGACTATGGTCATTGATAAAGTCATTCAAGACAACTAGTCATTGTTTCCTTGGTTACAAAGGACAAAATTTTTACCAATGAATATTCTAGTGAAAACGAAATGAAATTATAATATTTTAAAAATTATTATCCTTTATTTTATTTATTTATTTATTGTTACTCAATATGCTTGTTTAATACATATATAACATTTGTTTAATTATGGTTGCAAGTTTGCTTATAAAATTATTATGTTCCAAAAGGCTTGCAATTCAAGGATGTTATTATCCTTTGTTACAATGGGTAGAATATTGTCAAAATTAATGGTTGGGTGCCCCTTCTTCTTACTTGGCACATTTTTCAAATAATTTTGAATTGTCTTTCTCATGTTGTGAGTGCATGTGTTTTGAACCAATTTAACAACCATTAGTTATTTTCTCATACATTGCAGTTTGTCATTACCATGTGCTTGAAATGTAAAGAAGTTACAAACCCACTTGCTCAAGTTAGTTTGATTGATAATGATTATATAATTGCCTTTGAGTTATTTATGTTTGCTACCAATATCAAGAAGGAAATTTGTGATGTTTTAGAACCATTCCTTTCTTTAAAAGAAGATATGAAAAGAAAAAGTCTCATAACATGTGATGTTTAATGCTAGACTCCAAATTAAAAAACCTTCGTCTAATATCTTCTTTTATTGGTCATGAACGAGTAAGCATTATTGAAAAATATGATAGACAAGCATTACATCCTATGCTTTTAAAATGTTATCATCATTTACAACCAATGGCATAATCTGAAGTTGGATGTGCATATCAAATAGGAGTTGTAAAATTTGATTTCTATATTTTTTAACAAACCCGGCACGTGAACCAAACACAAAACTTGTCATTAAGGAAATGTTGATTTTCAAGTGTTACCAAGTGGATTCAAAGGAAATCAAATGCCCTCTTCAATGGTGGGCAAAACATGAAGCCATGTTTCTTATTGGTGGTTTTTTGGCTCATTGAATCCTAGGGATTATTGGGCCACAAATTGAAATTGAAATATTTTTTTCTTTAGCAAGGATACTTACAAACTTGAATAGAAGTTTACAATCAATTTTTTAAAAAGAGATTGATATTTTTGGACAAAAACTAACCAAATTATCCTAAAATTGATTATAAACCACCTTCCAATTTGGTGGAATTGATTGGGGAAAAAAAAAATCAAGGAAAATTTAAAGGAATGTGAAGGGTTTTTTTTAACAAGATGAACTTTTGGAGATATGAAATGTTTGCAAAATTTATTTGATTTTGGTGTTTTCTATTTTTTAAATAATTTTTAAATTAAAAAATTAAATTTCAAAATAATAGAGCTTTTGATACCCTTTGTTTAAGAACCACCTTTGAAAATCAAATGAAGTGTTTGAGAACTAACACTTAAAAACTTGGGAGAAACATTTTTTTTCAAATTTTTGAAACCCTCCCTAGGTTTGTTGTAAATTAATAATAATAATAATAAAAGAACCAAGTTGGGTATTGGAAAAACTTCTAGAACTCAGACCCAATGGGTTTCTAAAAAAACTAAGACTTGCCCAACATTGCAATACACCCACACAACAATGGTGGTCCATTTGAAAGTTGCAAGTAAAGGGGCCCTAAACATGTGTACTAAAGGCAAGAGGTTATATGTGCAAATTATTGATCTTTAGTGGTGGGACTTTGTGTTTAAATAACTCAAAGTCTCCCAAGTTAAATATAGTGTAATGAAAAAGGAGGGGAGGATGAAAACCTAAGTTAATGAAACAACACCATCCACCATTGAAAGTTGTACATGACAAAACTTTGGTAGTTGATGGTTATGGTTGATGCTGTACATTTCTTGTTTTTTTGTTTTTTTTGTGGTTTGTTTGTTGCAAGTTATGAACGATGGCTTGTTTTTGTTGCAACGACACTCAACACTTGCTATTTTGTTTTGTCATTCTTCATTGTTGAGGATGTTTTGCAAATTTTAAGCTAGCTTTGGTGGACGCAATTAGTGGGACATTGGGAACTCTCATATATATAGAAGTCGCCTTTGCCATGGAAAAGGAGGTACCCTTGCATTTTGGATTGTAGTGATGTTTGGAGGTTGGTAGACTTGCATTGTGATGTTCTTGGGGGGGAACGCTTGTTGTGAAATACCTACTTTTGCTTGAGGCACACATCTTTCTAGTTGCATATGCACTTCAATAAAAAGAAAATAGGTTTAAAAGTTATTTTTAGGGGTCATAGTCAAGGATGTGATGATAAGCTCCAAGGATTTTGGTGCAATTTTCATGGCAAATCCATTGTAAGGTGGTTGAAAGTTTTCATTCTTAGTTGTTAAGGAGAAAGCAATCACATGGAGAGGACCTCTAGAATGATTGTCTATTGCTAAGAAGTTTTGTTACTCATAATGCAATTATGTTGGAGAGCATCCTTGAATTATGCATCACTTTATCAACTCCTTAAGTTAATTGGTTCCACAACCTATTTCCAAACTATTTATGTTGTGAATATATGTTGTTTGTAGATATGGAATTACTTTGAGGGAAATGCTTAGATTTGTGTGATCACCATTAGCACTATTTTATGTTTTGTTACATAGGGGTTGTACATGATATGTTCTATGATGCAAGTTGTGCATTGTTTTGTATAATGTAGTTACATGCCTTATAGTTTGTGCAGTTGAAAATGCATATGTTCTGTTTTTTTTTTTTTTTTTTTTTTTACAATGGTTTTTAAAAGGCCCTCCCTTAAAA
>Ga0116231_10007267_pt1 | contig 20430 bp, 14 predicted proteins | sample S1TSphgellanicum_2_FD_89695 | JGI IMG/M metagenome (GOLD analysis project Ga0116231, IMG submission 89695) | Host-associated microbial communities from peat moss isolated from Minnesota, USA - S1T2_Fd - Sphagnum magellanicum MG | ecosystem: Host-associated > Plants > Peat moss > Unclassified...
GAGGGTTATGCCCATGGCCATGGAAAACCTGTCCATTGCACAACATCGAGACACCTTACGGTATGCACACACACGAGGTGGCAGTTACAAACCTAAGGTGAGATAATTTGATGTTGGTGATTTTGTATATCTCTAGCAGCAACCAAATGATACTCTAGACACTTTTTCCAGTCACACTATCTTGAGGATTAAACCGATCAGGCTTTCAGGTGTGTTGGAGCTCCAAGGAGCTGACGGACGCACAATTCGGGATCATTCCAAAAATTGTGCGCCCTACCACCTGCCGAATTTGGATCCTACCATCATCATGTCGGTTTGGATTCCTCCACTTGATTATCCATGTCAGGTATGTCAAAGGACGGACGATGCTGATCAGATGTTGCTTTGCGACAATTGTAATGGTGGATACCATCTCTTTTGCCTCAAGCTGGAGCTCACTCAAGTTCCCGCCGGCGATTGGTATTGTTCATCATGTTCTCTTATAGCACCTTGATTCCTACTCAGACCATGCCACGCTTTTCCCGGCTTAGTTCTGGGGGGGGATACATGAGAATTTCATCTCAACCTCTTTTTGTGCATTGTATATATATGTGTGTGCGTGCATCTCTTTTTGGTTGATTAGTTTATACCTTTGACTGGCTTTAGTCTTTTTGTTTAATAGAATTTACAACGGATTTACACCCTTACGACACCATACGTCACGACACTACACGTCACGACAAGCCAAGGGGTGTGTCACAATTACTTAAATTTGTAAATTTATACCTTTGAAAAATCACAAGAGGAGCATAATAAAGTGGATTTTTATTTTCTTTTCCTTTAAAAATTCCATTATTTATAAAGTTCCATTTTTCAAAACTTGATGCAAATTGATGATGTTTCAAGAATCATTTTGCATGTTCAAAATAACCATCACAACTTGGTTTTCTTTTTAAACATCTTTTTTCCTTATCAAATATGGACCATTCTTTCTCAAAATTGAAGAGGGTTTTAACATTGGTGATTATAAAAGCAAAAGAACTTGAAATTGGTAAATTTCATTTTTAAGCGCATTTGAACATATTTGTTTCAAAAATGCTTTTGACCTTGAAAATCATGAATTTAAAAATGTGTTTTTAACAAGTGGTATCCATTTGTGTGTTATTTAAAGCATGGATTCATTATATATAAATGATATGGACCAAGATATAGTAAAAAGTAATTATATTCAAAACGTAATGTAAATTGGGTATGAAAAATGCATAAATTAGGAAAATTGATCAACATAGGAATGCCATGTGTCAAATGCAATCGTTGAAAAGGACTTTAACCTTGTAGTTTGTGGCTCCTTTTATTGCATTTACAACTACCAATGAAATGTTTAAAATATTAATGTGTGTTCTAATTATGATGTTGGTTGTGATGTTCATTTTATTTGGGTGAAAACATGGTGAAATATGCCATTCATGGTCACTTTCCTTCCATGGAAAAGTACAAATAATGTATGTTTAGATGTATTTGTTAAGGAAGATGGAAATGGAAATAAAATGTTTTCCTTAACTTTAAGAATCTAGGAAAACATTAGGCAAATGGAAGAAATTAGAACTTGCTCCAAAAACATTTTTTTAACATGCATATGTACAAATGATAATTCACTTTTGTAACTTGATAATGGGTATTCCTAACTATTTTGTAGTGCACATTATGCTTGAAATTTTTGAATTACAATTTACAATACATTTAGAAAATCAATACTTTTTAACAAGTGGGACAAGTATATAGTTTTCACAAAGGTTAATATAAAACATGTCCATGTCACATATGATATGTTCATTTAGTTTTAAAATTCAATGTCAAAAGCCTCCACATAGTTGCAAGCCTCCAAAGTTAACACTTTTAGTTTTTGTAGTGTTGGGACTACTTTTTTGGCATAATTTACCATGTTTTTTCCTATTTTATTTATTGAACAAATTGGTGTGATGATGTACAAAATTGGGTCCCATGTATGTATGAAGGATGGGATGGAAATTTTGGTCCTATGTTTCGATCCTATCCTTTGTACATAAATGTGATTGAAATTTTAGTCCCATGTATGTACAAATTTACATCTAGAATTGAAAATTTCACCCTAATTTGTTCACATGTTCTTTAGAAAAAACACAAGATCAAAGAATGTATTATTTATAAGTTCAATTTAAATTTCACAAAACTTAAGTTACATTCCTTCTAAAATTTATTGACATACAATGTTATTATATGTAAATAGTTGTTATTTTTGATGATTTTTTTTGTTAACATAAAAATATTTACCTATATAACATATTTATTGAAACATATTTATATTACATCTTATGAATTTTAATATAGATGTGACATTAGGGAGTATCAAACATGAAGAGTACATAAAAAATAAATACACACATGTGTGAGGTGGGTTGTTGAAGTGGGTATTTGGGGGAACAACATGTGTTGCGAATAATGGAAATGAGGCTAATGCCACTTACAAAGATGGGAAGAGAATTTTGTCCATGTGGACAATCAAAAGACCATAGACTTAATAAGCTTGACAATTAATCAAGAAGCATTTATAATACAAGGATTAAATGAAGATTTTTTGAAGAGAATGGAAGCTATTGTATAACTTTAAGGGGGCATTATATACAAAAGAAGTCAAGATCCTTAGGGATATTTGAACATCTCATGCAGCAAGGAACAAACAAAAATGAATTTAACATCTTTTGACATACCATACTTATGATAAAGTATGCAAATCTTCTTGAAATAATTATTTTTTTGAAAAAATGGGTTTCATAACCCCAATTTGAATATTTCAAGATTTGATAATAAGCATCAAGGATGCTAAATCTCCTTGTAGATTTCAAAATCATTATGATAGCTTAGTGTTTAGGTGTAAATTATCTGTGGCAAAATTATCCTTGGGTAGTACCCCTAGGAATGTCACAACTTCAATTTGTTAGACCCATCAAATGCCAAGGTAATGAGAAACACACTTAGGAAAGGCTTGTCCCTCAAAATAAAATAAAATTATGATTACAATTCCATAATCTTTTAGTACATGAAAAAATTATTGGATCAACAAAAGTTTGAATTTTGATATGGACAATGAATATGTATGAATTTCTTTTAAGAATGTCACATGAGGGGTTTCTTTTGTTAAGACCAAAAAAAGAATATGTATTTTTCTTTTTTCCCTTGGGTTCTAATCTTTAGGAGTACCTCAAATGCCCTTCCATTTGATTTTTTTAATAAATATTTCATCGGGGCAATTAATATTTAGTTGTTAAATTTTAAAAGCTAGGAAGCCTTGAAATGCCATCAATGTTAGGAACATAAACAATAATTAATAAAAAATAATTTTGCCTTGAATGATCTTAATGATGAATTGGGGCCATTTCCCTTTACATGTACTAGCTAAACAAGTAAATAATATGATGAGTAGGTTGACAACCCTAAAAGATTAACTATTAAAAATAGGTTAGGAATCGTTTAAAGAAACATATCGATACATAATATAGATTTTCATAGGTGTGGGCATAGATGAGGAAGACATAGCTCACATGGTGCAAGTCAATAAACAAATAGAAAAATAAAATAAAATAAATGTTTTAAAATTGAGTTCAGATTTCTTGGGATTTTGACAAACTGTTAACATCCTCCTAATATCATCCAAGGATACTTTCATCCATACACAGCAAATGTAGGGTTTAATTCTCCAAAATAATGGCAATGTGAACTCTATTTTTTATTATTTTTAAATTTTTTCCAACTTGTCTTTTTGAGTATTAATTGACATCAAACATCAATCACGAGTATGGTAATATTTGACGAAAGATTATGTAAAAATCAGAAATCCCATCAGGAGACACAAAAACTTATGATCGTAAACATAGTCAAAGCCTTAGTCAAAAGAACAAATCTAAATAAAAACTATAAACAATTGTGAATTTGATTTAGGTATGGGCATTTTCATAACTTAATGGGCCATGTAACAATTGTAATTTGTGCTTACTATACATCATGTTTACAATGATAAACTAAGTTATTGTTGAAAATGTGTGATATATTCAATGAACAAAATATTTCTAATATATCATTCTACAATGTTTCAATAATTTGAAATAAACATAATGAGTATAAATAAACACCCAAAGCTCTTTTTAATAACACGGACCTAGCTAGACAAATCATTACCACCCACCAATTAAAAGCAGTCACTGCACTTCACTTTTCTTTTACTGGCCCTGCTTGTTGAAAATCATTGAGCACATTTACAGGGTCAAATTCAGTCTCCACACTATCGGAAGGTGGTAATTCATCCATTTGAACTATTCTTACAAGCCTTCATAAAGCTGCCTGTGGAGATGCTCTAATAAACAACAGTAGCTCACAACTGCAAGACACAAACAGAATAACATTCCTTTTCTTTTCTTCAATGACTGCATTGCAATCTCTTAGGACAATGTATTGATCTGGTTGAGATCAAACATCTTCTTCTTCTCCAGAAAGGTGCCTCCGCAAAGGGAACTATGGTAATCCACATGACGTAGTAGTGGGTGATGAATGAAAGGGACCCAGAAGGACTGCACTTGATGCATGTATGGAGCTCATAATCTGTTTGTCTGGGCACCATACTGGTTGCTGAATGAATGACCACATCTGCAAATGTACAACTAGCCAAAGAGCAGTTCTTCAAAACTGGAATTTAGAGCCTAGGCCATGCAATGGGCTCTTCTCTCAATGGAAGCTATTTTCTTTAGGAACTGGAAGGCCAGTTCCTCTCTCAGTATTATGGTACAATGATTGGAGCCAATTTCAGCTGTGACAGATCAGTCAGACACCACAACTGCTCTTCCCAGTGAAACCATGCCAGCTTCTGTTGTGTGTAAGGGTACTTGGCGGCCAAAATTCTAGCCTCTTTCAATGGCAATGGCTGGTTCAGAAAGACGGCATTGGTGGAATGATTCACCATGATCTCACCCGGTGGGGATGAGGCAAATCTTGCCTTCTTTGTAACCACCTGCTCATCAGAGGCCCCTTTATGTCTTCGAATTCCAGCTTCTTCACCTTTTCTTGCCAGTTTCCTCAATTGCCTCATCTGTTCATCCTCCTTGGGTTTCTTATTTTCAATTCTGGGGACCCTTTGTCTTGTAGACTTTTTCTCTGAATCTGAATCTGTGTCTGAAGAATACTTTGCCTTTCTGGTGATTGATGGTTTTCTTGCAAGAGTGACATAACTCTTAGGTCTTCTGATTGGAAGTTTTTCTAAAGGTGTCCTGGGTTTCCCTGCTACAATTCCATCTGGAATTGCTACATCAGTGTTCCCTTGGCATTCTTTTTCTGCACAGGATCCAACCTCAGTTTGCAGGAATCCACTTTCTTCTAGGGAGGTTTTGTCCTTCACTTCCTCTGCCACCTGTACTATCCTAGGTTTTCCATTCACAACCTTGAAGTTTCTGATGCCTACAGCTATGTCAAAGAGTTGGGAGAGCAGCTCACGATTGCTAGGAATGTGCTGCCTATGTATCTCATCGATTTGCCTCTGGAACATTGCATCCTCTTCTGAGCTTTCAGAAGCATACCTGATCACATCCACATAGCACTACTAAGATATTTCTCCTTAACCAAAAAGCAACTCAATGTGTGGTGGATCCTCCCAACATCACAAAAGCTAAGAAAATAACTTCATAAACTACAACAGAAACTTTGTGGAAAATATCAAGATGATTGATGAACATAGTGAGTGCAGCAAATGACTTTGACCTGCTCTGGAACCTCTCAATAACAAGAGTTCCAAAGATACATCAGAATTGACTCTCACGAGTAAGAAATTCCCATACTCATGATTAAAGGTAACCAGAACCAGGCCAAAAACATTTCTTTTTAAGTCACAAAAACTCCAGATAAAGACTAAAGAATAGGGAAGAAGTACATGGAAGGGAAGACCTTGTTCAAAACAAACTTTAAAACAAGCAGTATGAACATAAGTAGTAGCCTCTCACTTGTTCAATGTTAACATGTATAACAGTGAATTTCCCGTCACAACTTACCTACAAACTTCATCACCTCCCTACAGTGGGTGTAGGCCAGTGTAACCACTATACTCATATCCTTTAAGTTAAAGAAAATTTCCTTTTAAGTCGAGAAAAACCCCAGATCAGGACTAAAGAACAGGGAGAAATGGAAGGGAAGAAATTGTTCAAAATAAACCTATAAAACTAGTGACTGTTTAGCGACTGTCTACATGTAAAACAACGAATTTTCTATCACAACTTACCCACTGACTTTTGTACAGTGTGTACAGGCTAGTAACCACTATCATCTTGGCAGAGTCTCTGTTGGAAATTCTAAAGCAATCAGAAGACTCAACAATGCTACTTGCTAACACCTTATGCCAGGGAAGGGAAACACAGGAGGCAAAAACAAATAAAAGAGGAGGCATGTAAGGATGGAGGAACAGAATCTAGCAAACAAAATGGAGAAGATAACCCAAGACCAATTATGTTTAGGAAAGCGCCTGACTTCGTGGACTCCCTACAATATCATTAGGAAAGCTCCAAATGCTGAAATTTGCCCCCAATTTTTTTCTGTCTCTTTTGTTGAGCAAAACTCTAGTATGGCCTCTTTAAGAGCCTTTGAAGTGTACCTTTATTTTTTCAGAAGGATTGTTGAGACCAGCCATCCAAGAAATGAAGAAAACTTTAGAAGAAGGAAGCATCAAGAACCTAAATATCTTACTGTTTGCAAAGAGAAAGAAAGACCAAAACAATTATACATGACACGACTGTCAATTCTTAAAGACCCCACATTCTCTACACACGACAATCCTCTGATACATCTTTCAACTCCAAGCAATTTAAGTTATTGGTGGAGTTTTAGTTCATTGGTCAGTATTTTGTTGTGTGATAATGCCCAACTTATCAGTAATAGACGTTGAAATAAACCTGAGGCATATTGATCATGTCAATATCTGCATAGTCTGCATGAGTATGTTCATCAAAGATAGCATACAAAAGACCCCTATGACTATGGTTAGTTGCTGAATACAAGAAGTTAAAACAAAAGCCATTAGAAGTACAGTTTAACTCACAAGAATATTTCCTGGTCTTTGCAACTTTTCCCAAATTTACATGGGAGCCACATGGTAGTTAAGGCAACAATTAAGGACTAGAAGCATGACAATGGTTTAGGAGAAGTTGACTTCCTTCAATGGCTGATTGTAGTTGAAAAGGGTTTTTGCCTTATCAGTTTGGTGGGCCACCCACTATTTTGGTGGGAATATAGTCAGCATCCACACCAAAATAGAGACAAGAGACCCAACATTTGCATCCACACCCAATTATTTGGGTGGCCACCACTGAAATAATGGGTGGGTGGGCCTATCATGGCAACACACCCTCGGTATATATATATAGTTGAAAAATCACACAACTGCAAACTAAAGCCCATAAGTTTTATCATCTCCCACCTTGAAAGATTTGGCTCCGAGTTCAAAAGATTTAAGAGTTTGATCACATCCATTGCTCTTGTGGAGTCATGGAGAATCTGACTATTATTACAAGGAAGGAACATGAGCCTTTCTCAAGGTTGACACCCAGGGATCATTGACCACATGTAGTAATAGCTTTGTAGAGAGAATTGAACCACCTTGAACCATCAATGCAAGAAGTCAAAACTAGTCACACAAATAGATCTTGGTTTAAGCATATTTTTATGGAATTCCAAATGGCACAAAGAAAAGGAAGATGTAAACCTCATTATGTAAAATAAATTATTAGTCTTATGAAGGGAATGATGAAGTTTGAGGATCTCTAACTCTACTAAATTCATCTCAAAGAAAAAAGGAAAAATACATTTTTTTTTCCAAACAAAATAACTTTCATGAGAATGAAGAAATCTCCATATGATTAAGAAAGCTAAAACAAAGTTAAAACTTTTCCTTGAAATCAAAGATTTTTTTTTTTTTCAAAAATGGACTTTCAAAATTGAGAAAAAGGAATAACTGTGAACACATAAGGGATGAACTAGAATGAATCAACTATAAGAACAAGCAATATGAACAAAAGTGATAATCTCTCACTTGTTCAAGGACCATTGACATACCCACTAATTTTATTAGTCCCTATAGTGGGTACTAGTGGGCCTTGTGCTGTTTACCAAGGTATGTGAAAGGTGGTGATATGAAAAGGTAAATAAGATGACTAATGGGAAATTCCTCATGCATTTTTCATGCATTTTCCCATGTGATGTGAAAGGTGATATGAAAAGACAAATAAGAGACAATGAGGAATTCCCCATGCATTTCCCCACGTGATGCCAAAAGGTAATGCGAAAAGGCAAACAAAAGCATGATTAAAAATCATTTTTGTAAATTTTAATTATTTCCAATGAAGACATAAGACTAACTGTTGATATGATGATGTAGAATTGACTACTAGTAAAGCCCACTTTAGCAGTATTAGGGCTATTGAAATGAAGATGAGGAATACATATCATGTCAATACTTGCATACTTCAGTTGAAATTTTTTATCAACAATATCATAGGCTATACCTCAATGACTTTGCATTATTCCTAGATCCAAGAAGTTACCCAAGAAGCCATTAGAAGTACAATTTAACTTATAAAACATTTTTGGGCACATGTTGTAGCCGAAAGAGTTTTTGTCCAAGTATGTTGAACTCTTAAAGTTTGAAGCTTGGAACAAAAAGATTGTCCACAAAACTAGGAACAAAGCACAATCTCTAAAACACAAGAAGGCAAGTGTTGTTCTTCAAGCAATGTTTCAACAAATCAAACTCATAGGAAAAGAGATACAAATTAGCGAAATAGAAACACAATTAGAACCCATGGGGATACCAATGCATTGTCTATAATTACAACCACCCAAAATAAAGAAAAAAATAAACTAACAAATAATCTAACCAAGAGATTAAATTTGAAGCCTCCGCAACTTTGAAGCTTAGGTGAGTCTCAAATGAAATTATCTCTTGTTCATTCTTTAGCCACAACTACCTTAAATTAAGAGTCGTTATCTGAACCAACAAAAACTTAAAACAATGAAGTTTTAAACATCCCACCAAACACTAATATTCAGAACTTTGGCTTTCCATTCACTCAAGAATAATGGAACTCCTGGAAGCTCTTCTTGCTAAGACCAACATTTTAGCCTTCCTCAATCACTTCATATGTAGACAAGAGAAAGAAAAGCTATTCTATACTTAGCACCATATTAATTAGGCTGGTTCAGCAGCAAGGTGCCTCATAAATTCTTTTTTGGGTCCTTTACTTTTGGCAGTAAAAATAATAAGATTTTACAATTAGGCACTATACTAAATAATGAAGCTAGTGTGCTTGAGAGTTTCTTTCAGATTTTTGGCATGGCAGGTAGGTATTTTTCGGAACTTTCAGCAAATCCATACCCTTGAAAAGAGTTAAACAAACTGGGTTTTGAGAGGATAACCAGATCCACAGAAATAACATCGCCATGATGGGATTAACAAGTAGTTCATCACATAAGGGCTGGCAAGTTTCAAACAAAATATTGAGAAATCATGGAACCATGTAACATGGTTAGGTGATTTGACTACAAAGCAAACTTGATAAAAGGGTAGCCTAGTGTAATTATAGCTACGTCTCCAGATGTCAGCCACACATTGGTCCCAAGTTTGGGCTAGAATTTTACCCCAAACTTCTATGCTGATGCAGAGTCTCTACCCCTCTGGGCAGAGCCAACAAATATTTAGAAATGGCTATCAATCAGTTGCTATGTAATATTTGCTGGATTTTAGAGGAATAAACAGACCTTCCGATCTCTCTATAGTTAAAGAACTCTTGATCTCAAGTTTTGACGTACTTCCAAGCAATTAAGGGAGAGAACCAAAACTTTCTAACAATAAGAGGTAGACAACCTAGAACACTCAAAGGTCTAAAACGGAAGAAAGAGCTATGCTATCCATATGGGAGAAGACAAAGACTGAGATGAAGAGATCCCTACATAGGAAGGAAGTGAATGAGGTACTTTTTCCTTTAACCAATAAACTTAGTGAGTTGCAACGTATGGCCACCACCATGACCCAGATCAGAAGGAGGGAACTCAGAAAGAAAAAGAAGCATATGGAGCATACAGAATATACACAGAGAAAAACATAGAGAACTTACCTTGAAAGATAGGAGAAGAAAGAAAAACCAGTATATTTCAGCTCTGCAGGAGAATTGATGTACCTCTTATCTTCATCATCAAGGCCATAAGCATTTCTCTGCAATCACAAAAATACTATTCTTATGAGTGGAAATTTTCTCCATATTTCTCTCCAAGCTTGCATATGAAGTAGTCTTCAAACTCCAAGAACTGAAGCCTCGGTCCCTCATTTTGCCACCAGACAAATTTTCTTGTAAGGAAGCATGAGTACTATCACCCATTATGTTTGGATGCATTAGACCACCCCATTTGTCCATGTGGGAAATGCAACCTACTCATAATGCTGATTCTGCTGAGTGGTATCAAGGCCCTGGACAGAACTGGGATGATTCTGTCGGAATCTTGCAGAGGATGAGTGCAACCAAGCCTCATCTCACTTGCATCATATATCTCCAACCCTCAATTGTGCAACATATGATACTCACAGAAGACACAGGTTTTGATGGGATGACTCTTGCCTTGATACTATATGTGTAGACTTTGTCATTATTTGAAAAGACTGGGTTGAGAGAGTCTGGAAAGCTCACAGGAATTTGAATTTTGAGATCCTTGCACAATCCCACTAGAATAACCAAACCAGCAACTATAAATAGGAAAAACCAAAAAAAATCTCCATGAATGGGAAGAAGTGCCACCTGAAATCCTCTGGACTTTGCACCCAGAAATCCCACACAGGACTCTGCTCCACACCGACACTGTATCTTGCTGCCCCCATACCACTGGAAGTTGTAGTCATAAGTCACCTCTGTCTCTGCACTGATGTCCTTAATGGCAAATATTCCAATTCGAACCTCTCCAAGTACTGTCCACTTCCTTGTCACACAGTTGGGGTCACTGCAGATGACCAAAAACATCACAAGGTAACTTATTAGACACATGTATTGTTTATTGTTTGATAAACAGAAACTGTGTTATTATATGAATGCAATTTCCAAAAATCAAGTCAATTGCCTGGTTCCATCTCAAGTCACTAACACAGACTTCAGTTTTCTATCAGGTGAACATTAGTTGGTTCAACACATGAAACATTGTACTTCAAATCTGAACTAGATAGAGAATCATTTGGTGAGATCAAAATTACCAAGAATGATTGATGTAACGAGCAAGGCTGCCCTTCCTGGTGGCATCAATAAACTCTGATCCATGAAGAGATATGATGTATTTCTCTTTCAGACCTGCACATGTAGCGAAATCCTCGTCCCATTGATACAGTTTGATGTGCTTGACAGACATCATGATGACTGATAGAAATATGTCATTGCAAGATTCACAGGCCAAGAACTAAAAATTCATGAAGTGTGTTTGAAGGAATGGATACAGAATGCAGATGTCCTTACCTACCTCCTCGTATACTTGAACACGTGATTGGGCAACCTTATCAGACACAACCTCCCCACAATATTCCATCACAAACTGCCCTTCCTTCTCACACCCTCCATTGAAGCCCCATTAGTTTAAACTGGTCATTCCTTCTGCCATTATGAGCACTCGATTGTTCAGCCAGAAAATTTAGCATCTCTAGCATTAGTAATGAAGGTCTATTAGGATGATACTAAGAGAGAAAGACAGTAAAAAGCCAACCTTGATATCCTGGTCTGCAATGAGACCCCAGCCACGCCCATCTGTCTTCACAAGCTTCAATTTTGCATAATCACACCGTTGAAAACGCTGCACTCACAAATACGGCAATGAGCTTGAGAAAAAGCATTACTTGCCTGCTGCTAATTTTACTTCAGCAATAAAATTCTCATGTTTCAGAACCCCTACTGATAAATTGTCAGTCTATTCTGATTCAGGACACCATATTATGTAGGTTTAAATTTCTGATGTGAATCACTTCTATCTCTTGATAGAAGATCATTACCTGGTTTCTGCAGAACTCAGCAGAAGGACAATGGCAAGGTGTGCATTCAGTGTTGGTCAATGAATTCAAACACAGCTCACCACAAGCACTCTCAGGGTCATCAACTTTGTATTGACACTCGCATACTGCAATGTCATCATCCTTCTGTTGCACATGCCTTCACTCACAACCAAAATTCAACTGTGTTTTTTTGTCAGACAGTGCAGACAGTGCAGACATTTCAGTACCCAAATTTTCAACAACATTGGCATAAGCTACCTAAGGCAGCTATAAAAGCACATGCAAAATGCATTCTGAGTGTAGAATATGGATGTAATCTTCAAAACATGCCCAAAAGACACAGGGGTAAAAATGACGCACTCTCGCTGAACAAAAACATTATGGGGAATGTTGACATGGTTAGATAGTGTCTCCCACTTTGCCTCCTCTTCCTCCTCCTTTTCCTTCTCCCCTGGCCGTGGTGATTCATAAACCGCACTCTCCACCATCAACTTTTCTGCAGCCTTTGTTGCCTCCACAGCTTCTTGCACCAAACAAGAAGGGTTTAGGCTGTACAGTGTTAGGCCTTTCTTACTTTTGGAGTTGCATGCTCTTTCATGTATTTGGAAATATTTTTTGCTGTGTCAAAAACACACTGCCGTGGATTGAGTCTGCACAGGTGCAGCAGTGATGTTCCCTTGAACTCAATAACTCTAAAGATCAGTGCAGAAAAGGTATTACATTTTTCTCTGAAGAAAAATTCTCCACAAACTATGGATTTTATGAAAGAATATTATTTAGAACGACCTGATAATATAACCTTGATGTCCAGCCATGGCCAGCACCAAAATTAATTCCACTGTACAAGGTGGAATCTTTATATATATATGTGCAACGTCCATGCACAGACACGGCCTAAGATGTCTGGACATGAATCATGGACAAGAGGAATCACTCTCCTCTGGAGCTAAACTGCCGCATAACCTTGTGCCTAGTCATCGAATGCCAGGAGACACCGGAAATAATCAACCCGGAACATTGGATTTTTTGGAAACAGCATTGCCAAGCAGAGAACAGACGATAACATAAGCGTTCCACGAATAAGCAAAACCTTTGTGACAAAGCTGACAGAAACCAGGAATACTTGTTCCTAACTCCGAGGTGGAAGAAGCCACCACGAGAATGAACCAATGCATTGAAAGTACTGATTCCAGACAGCTAGAGGCTCACGTACGTCCCCTTGAGAAAAGAAGAAGTAAAGGAAAAAAGCAAGGCAAAAGAGACATTAGTCCCAGTATATATATATCATTCACGTGCTTTATAGAAACCTGAACAAACACAGAATGACAGAAGTGCTTGCAAGGTAGAAATGACGCGGGGAAAGACAAAAAAAAGAAAAAAGAAAAAAAGAGCGTCCGAAGTACTTACAGGAATGACTGCTGGTGGCGAACATGCTGAGCAGATTCTTAAGCCGGTCATGAATGTCCCACTCGTCATCAGTAGCAGCAGCTCCTCCTCCTCCTCCTCCTGCTCCTCCTATTGTTGCATCTCTTGCCTCCGCCATGCCTAGTCTCCCTCGACCCCGGCTCCCCCGCCCGAACTTCCGTCAAACCAGAACAGTTAAATGCCAGTCTTAAGGGGAAAAAAGTTGTCGTTCTTCAAGAAAAAAAATAATAACCACAACAACAATAGCAACAAGGGGAAGAAGAAGAAGAAGAAGAAGAAAAAGCGCCCGGCGAGGAAGGAGGGAAAAAGCATCTGTAGCTTGTTCTGACATAAGAGCACTCTCGCAAACGTGCAACCAAATTGCGGAGAGAGAAAGAGCGAGCGAAAGGAGACAGAGACGAGATTAGCACTAATCGGGAGATTAACTTAGCACTAATCCTTAATTAGTTGTAACTCTGCTTGCCGTATTCAATTCTTCAACTTACCATATTATACACAAAAGCCAAGTATTAAATTATTCCACTGACCGTATTATACACAAAACCCAAGTACTAAATTATTCCACTGACTGTATTGTACACAATAGGCAAGTACTAAATTATTCAACTGACCATATTATACACAATAGCCAAGTACTAAATTATTCCACTGACCGTATTATACACACAAGCCAAGTACTAAATTATTCAACTGACCGTATTATACACACAAGGCAAGTACCAAATTATTACTGACCGTATTATACACATTAGCCAATTATTAAATTATTTAACTGACCATATTATACAAAATATCCAAGTACTAGATTATTCAACCGACCTTATTATACACAATAGCCAAGTACTAAAAAATTTCAACTGCCTGAATCGCACCCCAAAAACAAAACCACCATAGGTAATTAACTACCTTGTCTAGTGCAAATTATATCATGCCATTTATTTATTGGCTCTCCAATAAATGAAACACAATTTATGGAATGGTATAGTTTTCATGTTGATATGGTACCATGTCAACTTCGATACTAATTATATTATTATTTTCCAAAATTTTGAAAATTTTGAAAAGCATTTTTTTTTAAAGAACAAATGTTTGTGAAGGAAAATAGAAAATATTTTCGGATAAATTCTAGAACATGGAATATCTTCTAAACAAGATAATTATTCAATGCTGAAATGCTTGAACTTGCCGTGAAACTATGGTATGGTCTTGCCACATCAAAATTTGTTATTAAAGGTAGAATTTATGTATAAAATTAGTTATAGTTTAAAGTGAAAAGATTAGTAGATTTTACAAAAAAGAATGGCCTTATGGGTACTACACATGGGGATTTTTTGGGCTAAGCGATTTTTTAATATTCAAATAAGGATTAAATGAATAATTTAGTTATTATGGATTAGGGACAAAACAAAAGTCAATTAGCTCAACATCATATGTGACAAAACCATTAGATTTTAAAGAAGATGTCAAATAAAATTTAAAAAATTCATCCATGGAAAAGGATGAATATTTTTTAAAACTAGTAAGCGAAGTAATCTTATAGGTTCAAAATTTTCTTTACAACTAAATAAAAGGAATGCATGATTCAATCATTCCCCTTTCAAGTATTTGAAGAGTTCTAGGTGGAACATTAGGTTCAATTTTTCATTCTTATGCTTTAATATCATGTTATAAACCTTGAAGGGGGGTTTTGTTTCTAATTAATTTTTGATGAAATAAACCTTGTGTATTATTTCTCATTTGAAAATGTTTACAAGGGAAAGCTCATGTGAACTTGGTGAGTGACTTTGATAATTCAAGATTTTAAAGGTGTGTTATCAAGATGCCTAGGATTCATGATCACCATTGGGTGTCACAAGAAATGGTTTTGCAAAATCAAAATGCAAGATGAAGGAAACATACTCTCACATGAAGAGGAAAGGCCTTAGGAATTAAGGGCGAGCATTTTTGGAATTTATGTTCAAAAGTTTTAGGTATGCTTCCTCTTTCATTTTATTTTTGGAATTTGAAATTGAAATTAGGACTTGAGGGAGTACCAAATGTTTAGAAGGTGATCACCTCCAAATCACATAAGCTTTAGTTCATTATAAAAACCTTGACAAAAGTTACAAGAATGTGGGGTCAACATTTAGGTTGTGATTTGACAATAGTAGTCATTTGAAAATTTTCATACATTTGTATTATTTAAATGTTGTGCATCTAAAATAATTATGAAGCATGTATAAGTAAGATGAAATATTTTCATTCACAGTAAAATCTTACATCATTTTTATACATGCTTCATATGTGTTTTTAAATGTTCAACATTTATGTCCAAACAATACAAACCTATGAAAAAATAAAATATTTACATAATTACTATTGCCAAATCATGGCTCAAGAACTTTGTGATGTGTTAAAAAAGACATGTACCAAGAGAATAATCACTCTCCAAAAATTTGGAACACCATGTGTCCCAATTTTAAGAGTTTATTTTAAGACTCTTGCAAAAAAATGTCATTTCAATGCAACCCAAAAAAATAATTTCAAAATAATAATAAAAAGGAAGGTGATGCCTCTTTTCAAGTCCAAGCCATGTGAATTTAATGTGATCCAATGTTGGCTTCATTTGCATTAATCACTTGTATTGTTTAGCTTGTATAGATGAATTAACAAAAAAAAATGCCCATGAAAAAATGAATATCGTTTCGTCCTAATCCCATCTCACAACTCACAAACATTTCTTGTTTTAATTTTTTTAGTGTGAAAAGTTAAGGAATGTGCTTTAGGTTCTTTTTTCCTTTTCATACCACAATTTTGAGGAATTAATATTGATGCTTTGAAAATATGTTAAATTAACGTTGATACTTTGGACAGGATTTTACATAGTCCCAACCAAAAATGTGAAATTAAAATATACAAACAACCTCATCTAAAGCTAACTCAACAAAGGTGTTAACTTAAAATTATGCATGCAAACACAAAAAAAAAAGGCTTATAAATTTCTTTTACATTATTTTAAAATCATATGCCCACACCAAAACCAAGCTAAACCAAAACCTACATTGGTATTGGAGCCTAGATGTGTTTGAACCTATTAGGATATCAATTTGAAAAAATATCTTTCTAATACAAAAGTAAATTGAATAAATTATTATTTCACATGACATAAAAAAACACTAACAACACAAAGGGGTGAGAATAACATGTCTTGGTGTCAAGATCACCCACATGCTTAAAGCTTGATCTTTATGTGGGGTTATACCCAAAAGAAGTTCATCACATAAGTCTAAATACCTTGCTTTATTGGAATCATTGATAAGTCTTCCCATGTGTAAACTTGTAAAACCAAAACAATGCATGAAGTTTATTTCATCATAGATTCATTAAACACAGAAATCATACAAAGATAATGAAAAATATATAAACATGAAAACATGATGAATGAAGAATGAGCTTAACATTCCACCAATAACCCCTCAAATAACTTAAGGGAGAATAGAACTCCTTTCTCACAATTGTAATGCAAATTTATCGTTTATTAATGTCGAGTCTATAATATTATGTAACCACCTAATCTTCTAGAAGATTCATATTTTTCATGGTTAATTTTTAAATAAAAATTAACAAAATTTTCCCTATGTTTTTTTGTCAAATACAACATCAAATTTATTGACTTTTATTTATGCCAAAACCAAAGTAATCAAATGACTCACTTAGCTTTTTATATGAGTCCAAAATAAGTATATATTAATCAAAATATTTCGATGTTACATAAGGCCCATAAGGTCATTTTTTATTTATTGTATTTACCCATCCATTACTTTAGGCCTTATTAACTAATATAATTTGTAAAATCTACCTTTAATAACTAATTTTTGTGTTACAATACCTTCACATTCTCAAGTGAGGCCTCTTAACATTTACATCTAACCTAATAAATGTCATTCCTAGATTAGGAAACCCTAATTTACTCTTAAGACAACATATCTAAAATATTTTTAAAACTCAAAAAATTGAATTTTTTTATTAGCCTTGAGTGGTTTTTTACATATATGAAAAGCTTTAAGTTTCAATTTTGATTGGACACATAAATGGAATTAGGAATCAAATTTTGGTTCCAACTCTTCAAAATAATAAGACTTTTGAATATAATCGTAAAAATTAAACCTAGTTTTAGTCAAATTCTGAGTGATCCAAACCAAAATTGATTTTAAAACTTAAACTTATCGTAATTTGGTTTGTATTAATTCAAATTGGATTTGGTGGTTCTAATTCACCAAGCTAGGTACCTACCAAACACTAGTTTTTTCCATGATACCAATGTAAGTGTTCATTCACCCAAGGCCCCCAACATTTTGGTGGTGAACACACGTTTCTAGATTTTGTAGGCATCTAGTGAGATGAATCATTTTGAGGTGAAGACATTTAGCCTTAGTTTTTTTGGTTTGTTTAGGGTGGAGGTAAGATGTAAAAACTAAGAACTTCAAGATTTTTCAAGGTGGGAAGGGATGGTAAACAAATTCAAACATTATTAGTGGCACTTATTGTGATATTAATTCATTGTAAAGGTGTGTTCAAAGTGTTTTTTTTCCTTTTTTTTTCTTTTGTGGTGGTGGGCTTCTTTGTTCATTACCTTAAATCAAAAAAATACTCACACTATGAACTAGTGTTGTGTAGGTATATCTTTTACCTAAATACACCCATCGGGTATGAATAAGCTATATTGTTTACTTTAATCTACTTTTTAAAAAATCCTTATATTAGATGATGTGCATACCTAAGGGTATGTAGATTTGAAAATTAAATCTTATCCATGCCCGTGAAAATATACAAGACATATCCATACCCAAGATGGACTATATGCCAAAAATAAGGGTAAGTAAGATTAGGGTAAGTAAACCATGAAACTTATACATGTCAAAAATTGGTTTTGTGGGTATTTCTACCAATTTGTTGGGATGTGTTGGTGCCAACAATGTTTCCAATTCTACCAATTTAGTGGGATGTAGAGTGAACAAAACATTTAGCATGATGATTAATTTCAAACATAGAATGGATGTCTAATTCACAAAAGTCATCATGTGTATGTTTAACATAACGTGGTAAAATTCCATGTCTCATTGAATAAATTAAAAGGTTTTTTTAATGTGTTTGTGCATATTTGTACTCAAGCAAAAATCAAACATTTTGATTTTTGCATTATGACATGGGATTTATGCATGATCCCATAGGGGTATATAATAGTGGGTAAAATTCTTGATGAGGAAATTTTTAGTTCTAATAAACCCTTATTCAATCAATAACTCCATTTGAAAACATTATACCTTTATATGAATATATATAGAATACACCCACGCAGTATTGCTATATAAACATTTCCAAATTAGCTTTTCTTTTGGTTTAGATATATAGTTTGCAAGGGTAAAACTTTGGCGAAAAGAAATGGGATAAAATGTAGCACTATTGGGAACATATTGATGAACAAATGGGAACTTGAGGAACACATTGGGATCATTATTGTGAACATTGTGACAACACCAAAATCCCAAAAAAATCTCAAACGCCATCCCCACCTTCAAACCCCCCAAGACACACACACACACACACACACATATATATATATATCATGACAACAAAATTCCTTCTAAAATTTTAAATATTATTCAAATTTTAAAATTATCAACTATCCCAAATTATTTCCAATATTAAATTGTTATAACATTTTATGTCAAGCATGAGTCTCAACTGATGTTTGTTTGGTTCTTGATCTCAAAAGGAAACCTTTGGTCCTGGTTCTAACTTTTAATTTTATAGAACCTCTAGTTTTAAGAAAATTGATTGGCCTATCACAGAAAAATAAATAAATCAAGCTTGTCCCAAAAGTAGATATGTTGTAATCTCCTCATTTGGGCTGTTGCTTACATAGGTTACAACAGTAGAACTTAGGCAAGCTATTGGGAACATGTTGGGAACCCATTGGCAACTTGGTGGGAACAAGGTGAGAATTTCATGAGAACGCATTGGGAACAACAAAAATCCCAACACCCCACCTTTCTCCAAGAGAAGGAAAAAATGTGGGCCCCCCCATCATGGGTGCATGCTCACTCACCTCATTGGCTACAAGAATTATTTTTTGCCTATTTGAGTTCTTTGCCATTTTGGGCATACGTGAATTGGCAAGGGCCATGAACCATGGGTGTATAGGTTTAGGCAAGGATATAGTAGCTTAAGGGATTTTGGCCCCTACTAGGTAATAATAATAGGTCTCTATTTTTATTTTTTTAATATGAGGATTTTTTTTTAAAAGATGATATTTAGGCTTGTGTTGAAACTTGAGAGATTAGTTATAAATAGAGTTATAATAATATTTTGAAGGATTTTGGTTTCTTTTTTAGAGGGTTTTTTGAAGATTATAATTTTTTTGCATGGTGAAATATATTTGAGTAGAAGAAGAATTATGAAAACTCCACTATTTCACCATGGTTATTATGATACCTTTTTTTTAATGTAAATGGCAAGGCCACATGCAGTGGCAGAACAATGTACTTCTTATTTCTCAAATACACTAGTACATTACCTACTACACCCCATTCAGGGGTCTGAATTGCAACAAGTGGCGATACACTCTGTGGGTGATGACTTTTCACCTGAATTTTTAACAGAGGACAAAGGCTACTTTTGTCTCCAGTTCTCTTTCAGTTATCAATGGCCCACAATGTGTTTATTTATTTATTTCTTTTATTTCTTTATTTTTTATTGATGTAGATAACATGGTGATCATCCATAAAGACAGTTTAGCCAAATTTGGCTTTAAACAGGATGTGAAAGTAAAAAAAACTTTAGGCATCCTTTTTTTTTGTGGTTTCCATGCATTTTAGAAACCAAAATGGTAATTTGACTATTTTTCAAAAAAAAAAAAAAAGAATATCAAAATCAAAATTAGGTGACTAGAAAACAGGAAAAAA
>Ga0116231_10007269_pt1 | contig 20427 bp, 18 predicted proteins | sample S1TSphgellanicum_2_FD_89695 | JGI IMG/M metagenome (GOLD analysis project Ga0116231, IMG submission 89695) | Host-associated microbial communities from peat moss isolated from Minnesota, USA - S1T2_Fd - Sphagnum magellanicum MG | ecosystem: Host-associated > Plants > Peat moss > Unclassified...
CGGCCGTCGAGAAGATAGCCGTCGATGGAATGGAACGACATGCCAATGGGAAGTGCGTTCCCGCGATCGTTCGTTCCCCTGCTCGCTGCCGGCCTCGTCGCGGTGGCGCCGTCGCTCGGCCAGATCGCCGGCATGTTGGGCGATTCGGACGCACTGGCAGGCCAGGCCGCCGACGTCCGCGTCGGCGGGATGCCCCTGGGTCCGCAGCGTGTGATCGCGGTACGCAGCCAACACGTCGGTCACGTCGGCCTAGGGCTCGCCGCTCGCTGCGGCGTGCTCGGGATCGACTTACGCGCCGAAACGCCGGACTGCGCGTCGGGCGAAACCGCCCCGCACTGAATCTTGGCACGCGCCGACCAGGATTTCGCACCCGGCTCGCGCACCGCTCTTCTATGGAAACCGCTTCTCCGGTAGCCCCGGCTGGCCACGCCCGCGAACCGCACGGGCTGACGACGGGTATCGGGCTCACCGTCGTTCATGTCGGCGCGCTCGCAATTTTTTTGCCCCACATGTTTTCGTGGAGCGCGCTCGCGGTGATGTTCGTGCTGTACTATCTCACCGGCGCGCTCGGCATCACGCTCGGCTATCACCGTATATTGACGCATCGCAGTCTCAAGGTGCCGAAAGCACTCGAATACATCTTCACGACGCTCGGCGCGCTCGCCCTACAGGGCGGTCCGATCGAATGGATTTCCACGCACCGCGCGCATCACGCGCATACGGATCGCGAAGGCGATCCGCATAGCGTCGAGCACGGCCTGCGTTGGGCGCACATGCAGTGGCTCTACAAGCGCAACGACGCGCGTCTGTCGCTTGCCGAGCAGGCGCGGCTCGCGCCGGATCTCGCGCGCGATCCGTTCTACCGGTTCCTCGACAAAACGTACGTCTGGTGGCAAGTCGCGCTGGCGCTCGTGCTGCTGGCAATCGGCGGCTGGCCCTGGGTCGTCTACGGGATCTTCCTGCGCGCCGTGCTGACCTACCACATCACATGGCTGGTCAACAGCGCCGCGCATCACGACGGCTATCAGAGCTACCGCACCGGCGATCGCTCGACCAACAACTGGTGGGTCGCGATCCTGGCTTGGGGCGAAGGCTGGCACAACAACCATCACGCGTTTCCGTGGTCGGCGCGTCACGGGCTCCGGTGGTTCGAATTCGATTTCACGTGGCTGACGATCCGCGTGCTCGCGGCCTGCAAACTGGCGCGCGACGTCAAGATTCCTACCGAAGCGATGATCGCAAGGCTTGCACTCAATCGTCAGCAACAGGTGCAATGAGCACCTCATTGACGATCCTCAACCACGCGGGCGAGCCGCATGTTTACCTGGACGGCGAAAACATCTTCACCGCCGGCGACCAGGGTGCTTCCATGTACGCGGTCATCAACGGCGAAGTCGACATCGTCGTTAACGGCATCGTCGTCGAGACGGTCGGCTCGGGTGGCGTGTTCGGTGAGATGGCGCTGATCGAACACCTCGAGCGCAGCGCCACGGCACGCGCAAAGGGCAAAGCCGACGTCGTGACGATCGACGAAAAGCGGTTCCTCTTTCTCGTCGCCAACCATCCGACGTTTGCGCTGGACATGATGCGCGTACTCGCATCTCGTCTGCGCCACATGGATAAAATGATCTAACGGAGTTAGTCGAGGTCCGCTTCGAGCGCCTCGGCGGTCCGCTGCATCACCTTCGCGAGCAGCGTAATGGCGCCGGCCCGGTTCGTGTTGAGCAGCATGTACTGCATCCGGTCGTTCGGGTGCAGTACCACGAAGATCCCCTTGCTCCCGGTCGTGATCGAGCGAACGATCCGGTCGATGAAGGCGCGGTCTTCCTCATCGAGGTGGATCACCTCGCCGGCTTCGTCCTCTTTGAGCAGTGCATTCAAGAACGTATCGAGATTCTCGGGAACATCCATGTACGGAAATAACCCCGTCTGAGAAACGCTGGTACTTCTATGAATATCGGCAGGCCGTTCGGAAAAACCACCATGTGACCGCTCCCGAGCGGCAAATTTTATCGGCTCCCAGGAAGGGCAGCCTCGGAGACGTGATACCTGCCCGATGAAGGATCTGCCGGCGGACGACGCTGCCCTGCTTGATTGCTTCGAACGGTTGCGCGACGCTGCCCGCCGCGGGCCGGCATGGCCGGTACGAGAAAGGCGCGCCCAACTTGCCGCCCTCGAACGCGCGATCGTACGCCGCCGAACGATGATCCGGCAAGCCCTCTGGAACGATTTTCGTAAGCCGGCGATCGAAGTCGATGCAACCGAGATCGTCACAACGCTCAGCGAACTTCGCTACGCGCGCAAGCATCTACGCGCTTGGGCGGCGCCGGAAGCCGTCGAGACGCCGCCCGCACTTTTCGGCGCACGAAGCGAGATTCGCCGCGAGCCGAAAGGCGTGGTGCTGATCGTCGCGCCGTGGAACTATCCGTTTCAACTCGCGCTCGCCCCGCTCGTGGCGGCAATCGCGGCCGGGAACCGCGCGCTCGTGCGACCCTCGGAAAAGACGCCGCACACCCGCGCGGTGATCGCGGAAATCATCGCTGAGGCATTCGACCCGGACGCGGTCGCGTGCGCAGGCGGCGAGGCCGCCGCGGCCGCGTATCTTACGGCATTGCCGTTCGACCACATCTTCTTCACCGGCAGTACGGCCGTCGGACGGCGCGTTATGAGCGCGGCCGCGCAGACGCTTGCGAGTACGACACTCGAACTCGGCGGGAAGTCGCCGGCGATCCTCGCGCCCGGCGCCGACCTCGCACACGCCGCGGCGAAAATCGCGTGGGGCAAAGGCGTCAACGGGGGCCAAACCTGCATCGCGCCCGACTACGTGCTGGCGCCACGCGAGTCAGTGGATGCCCTTGCGGCCGCGCTCGGCGCCCGCTTCGCGGCGATGTACGGCGCAAGTGCCGCCGAACGCGCGAAATCGCCCGACTTTTGCCGCCTCATCGACGGCGCCGCGTTCGCGCGCATAACGGGCCTACTCGACGCAACACTCGCAGGCGGCGCACGGCTCGCCTTCGGCGGTGGCCGCGATGCCGCAACGCGCTATCTCGAACCGACCGTCGTCAGCGGCGTCGATTTCGACGCACCGCTGATGCGTGAAGAGATTTTCGGCCCCGTGCTACCGATCGTCGGTTACGACGACCTCGACGCCGAGCTGGCTCGCTTGCGGACGCTGCCCAAACCGCTCGCACTCTACGCCTTCGGTCCCGGTGACCGCGAGCTCGAAGCGATCCTCGCGGTGCCCGCCGGCGGAGTAACGGTCAACGATACGCTCTTACATTTCGTCAACCCCGCGCTGCCGTTCGGCGGCATCGGTGCGAGCGGTTCCGGCGCCTACCACGGCCGTACCGGTTTCGGCGCGCTCTCGCACGAGAAAGCGGTCGTCCGGATGGGGCCGCTCGGGACGGTTCCGGCGCTCTATCCACCCTTCGGCGCGCGCGCGCGGGCGGCGGTGACACTACTCGAAAGAGTTTTCTCGCGCTAGACCGGTTAAGCCGAAGCGACCGTGGGTATGCTACAAGTATGAACGCAGCACGCATCCGTACTTTCGCAGCCGCCTGCGCATTCGCCACGGCCGCCTTTATCCCGAGCATCGCCTCGGCCGACTCCACGTTCTACGGCATCGTCCGTCACGTGTCCACGAACAACATCAAAGTCGACAATCCGCGTACCGGTCAAACGCTCTCATTCGAGATCTTACCGAAATTCGATCAAATCTTTTCGTCGGACGGAAAGAGCACGTACCAGATGAAAGCGATCCATGCGGGCCGCTACGTCGGCGTCATCTACGATCAGAAATTCCTCGGCATGCGCCACGCCGACAAGATCTATATCATGAATAACGCCAACGACCGGCTCCGCCGCGAGTAATCACCGCTCTTCCTCTGAATCGACAAGAACACCGCGCCCTTTGGACGCGGTGTTCTTGTTCTGCTAAGCGGCCGTCTTGCCGAAGACGTGCGCCACGTCGCGAACATTACGGGGGTCACCCACGTTCCCTTATGCGGGCGCGGGCGCACACGCAAGAAGCCCCGCGGCATAAGCCGCGGGGCTTCTTCTTCGTCACGACTTCAGACTAGCCGAAAAAGCAGGCGAATTCACCGACGAACTGCTGCGTCGGTGAGATCGTCAACCCGCCCGGGATCGTCGTCGCCGGCCACGTAACGGATCCGCCGATCACCGGGGTCAGCGGGATGAGCTGGGTCCAGGCACCATTCGTGTACTGATAGATCGCACACGACTCGCCGCCCATCTCCGACGCCGTTACCGCCGGAAATTGCGCGTAGGTTACCGAGCCGCCCGTGGCGCTAAGCGTAAACGGATACTCGTTGTCCGTATTCTGGGTGCCCGGCCCGATCGGGAATGAGGGGAAATTGGCCGGGATTTCATACACGTTGATGCCGATTGCGAGTATCAGCGACACCGAATTCGAACTAACCGACTGCGGCGTGCTTGCGAATGTTGCCACGACCTGATAGTTGCTGTTCGTCGCATCCGTGACGTCGAGCGGCGGATTCGTGCACGAGTTGGTAATGGATGGCATGCACGAGTCGTTTCCGCCCGTGAGCGTGTAGATCGGCTGAGGCGATGGCGATGGTGAGGGGGCAACCGACGCTGACGGACTCGGTGACGGCGCAACCGACGCTGACGGACTCGGTGACGGTGCAACCGACGCTGACGGACTTGGCGAAGGTGCAACCGACGCAGACGGACTCGGTGAAGGTGCAACCGATGCCGACGGGCTCGGCGATGGCGCTAAGCCCGCCGTCGTCAACGTGATCGTTTGCGGCGAACCGCTGGTGAACGTGTAGGTCGTCGGGGTGGTCGTCGTTGCGCTCGCCGTGAGCATGGCCGTCGTCCCGGCGGTACCGGAACCATTGTAGCTGACCGACCAGGAAATGGACGTCGTCCCGGCGCCTTGTTCCGATCCGACGGTAAAGTCCGCACTATCGGTCCCCGAGACGGCGAGCGATGCGGTGATCGTGTTCCCGGACGAATCGACGAGCGCGCCCGGACCGACGATCGTATTTCCCGCCGCATCTTTGGCGACGAGGATTGCCGTGAACCCGATCGGCATGCCGGCGACGACGCTCGTCTCGGAATACTGCATGCTCAGCGAGTTCGCGACGCCGTTGAGGGTCACGCTCAGCGGGTTGTTCGTCCCGGCGGTGATCGTTTTCACCACCGAATTCTCCGAGAGCGGCGTCCCCGTCCCGGCCAAATTGGCATACGTTGCGATCGCAATCGTTTCGTTGGTCCCGGCGGGGACGTTCGACTGCGCCGTGCAGGTGTAGTCCCCGTTCGAAAGCGGACAAGTTGAGCTGCCGAGCGTCAAGGGGACCACGGTCTTGACGGTGCCGACCGTGAACACGACCGATCCCGTTCCCGTCGCAACGTACGCGGGGCTCTTACGATTCGACGAGGCCGTGGTGCTTTGCGCCGGAACCAGGATGCTGAACGTGGCCGTGCCGGTCGCGTCGGACTGCGTACCGGAGGAACCGCTACCCGAGGGCGGCGGCGCGGAACCGCCGCCTCCGCCACCGCAGCCGACCACCGCGATCGCGGCGATCGCGGTAAAGGCGAGATGCAGCCGTTTCATCAGTTCTTGCCTTTCGCGTGGCTTTGGATGGTGATCGGGGTCGTCGTTACCGTCACGGCAACGCTCAAGGATTGCCCATGCCGACAGCGACGAGCGCGACGAGCGCTCCTAGACGTACCCTCAGCAAAAAGACTCTCCGGTGCAAACAGGAACGGAAACGCACGCTCAATTCACCGCAAAGCACCGATAGCAAGGGGCAAGTTACCTTGGGGTTACTTTCATCGTCAGCGTCGCACCTGCGACCGGCGCTGCTACGATGCCAGTCTACGCATCGCGCGTGCAACGGCAATATCCGGTGGCACTCCCGTTTCCACGGCCGGCGCGTCGGGAACTATCGGATCGGTATAGCGGACCGAATTCCAATTTGGTGGTTTGAAACTTTCCATTCGGTTCGCCGAACAAACTGGCTCCCTACGGCGGAAGCCTGGGTTGAATCGCGATGCATTCGCTTACGAGCTCCCGGCGTACGCGCCCGTGCTCGACGCACTGTGGGCTTCATACGCCTCCGCTACAGCAGCACGAAAACGTTTCCCGTACGCATTGCAGAAATTCGACATTATAGTGCCGCTCGTCACCTCGGCGAGCGCGGCACAGCCACCACCACAGTGTAGTGCGTATCGGCACTGTTTACAGATATCATTCGAGGCCACGTTTCTGGAGCGCCAGAGATCACCCATTCCGTTGATCGTGATTTTCGAATCCTCGCCGACCGTACCGATGCGTAGCCTCTCGTCTCCCGTTCGGTCCCAACATGCAAAGATGTTGCCGAATGAGTCGAAAATATACATTCCTGTATGGGCACCGCAAAAGGCCGTCTTCTGCGAGTCTCGTTCTCCCGACCTGAATATGCCCATTACGCGATCGCGTATGCCTCCGTCGACGCGAGAGAAAATTCGTGTTTCACGGTTGGAATCATGAAGGGCACGAAGTGCCAGTCCTAGCTCCCACGAATTGAAAAAATCTTCGCGAGTTCCAGCATTCTTTAGGCCGGTGTAGTCATTTATGGGCGCGAGATAAGCACTGAAGTTTTGATACGAGTCGAAGCCCCTGGAATTAAGGACGTTTGCAAGGTCGGGCAGGAATTCGACATTATGCCGATCGACGTTGACGCGAACAGAAACCTTCACGTTTGAATCTAGAGCTAGCTCGATGTGCTCTAGTATCTTTTCGAAGGAGCCGGAGCCGTTTGCATAAATTCGCCGACGATCATGGAGACCTTTAGGTCCGTCAAGGGTGACTTGAATGCTTGAGATTGCTGTTGGCGAAAGCAAGTCTATGAAAGCGTCTAGCTCCGTTGCATTGGTTATTGCGGTGAATGATGCTGAAACGTCTATTCTCTGCTGTGATCTAATGATATGCTCAACCACGGGCCGTGATGTCGCAAGTAGCGGCTCACCACCAAAGAGGGTGAAGCCTCGTTTTCGGTGGGTGCCTGACGCGATTCCGTAAAAGTTTTGCTCAATCCAATCGAGGGCGTTCAGTATGCGATCCGCCATTTCGATCGTCATGGTCTTAAGAAGGTGGCTCATGTTTGGATTGGTCCGGAACTGATCTTGAAAGCAATAATGGCAGCGCAGATTGCAATCGTATGTCGGCATGATCACGTAGTGCCGATTAGTTTTGAGATTTTCTATGTGCTGCCGTTCGACAAATTTCTCGAATTGGCAGACCTCCTCTTCATGGCTGAGCCGAGTTAGATAACCGCGTCTCACGAGGACATCGATGGTTTCAGTCGATGGAACGAACGTTGGCCTTGTCGTAGATTCATCATCCCAGGAACCATACAGGGGTTTAGAAACCTTCTGGGTTTCCAGAGAGCGAACAAATGCGGCCACCTCGGAAGTCACCATATCATATGTTCCCGTGTAACCGTGCACAAGAATCCATTGATCCGACCGATTTGGTAAGTCCGCGTATATCACGTAGCTGCTCGTCCTTAGTCCATCGAGGGAAGCGATCCGCTCACTTAACATGACGATCCTCTGCGGTAAATGTGTCGGAAGTCAATGACAGGAGGTATCCGATGGGCACGGATCGTCCCCGTAGTCTTCGATGCACGATGTGTCCGTTGGACAAGACCACTCGTCACAACTCTGAATTGTACAGGCCTGTACGTCGCAAAAATTCTCTGCGCAGATCTTTGTCGAGCAGATCAAGATGCCACACACATTGTGGGGGCACGTCGTAACTTCAGGTTCCAGCGCGGTTCCGCCTGTGGCGGTTGCACTGAGCGTGAAGTCTGAAGCATTCAGGCTTTGAATCTCCATTTTACACCCAAGTCCTCACGCTGAAGATCTAATTAATTTGTGATGGCGCTTTACACGCGTTCGGTTGTGTGCTGAGAAGCGTGCAATTCGAGTATCGTAGTCGGAGAAAGATTACGACTACCTGACTGGACCAGCCCCTGGACGTAGGATGCAGATACGCCAGCTGCAATGAAATGACGTAAATCGGCCGAAGTCATCTGCGGAACGTTCGTTTTCATGTTCGTGATGTCATCAGCCGAATATCCGCTTATTCGGCTCGCGAGTATCGTCGAGATGTCGACGTCCGAAATTGTAGATTTTACGATCGTGACATAGGCCGCGGATACGTCAGCCAGCGCGAGTTGAAGATGTTGTCGCTGTGTAACGGGCAAACCTAGGGAAGCGAGTCGTGTGGCGTATTTAGGCGCAGGCGAAAAGGATAATGGTCCCTTCGGGGCCTCGCGATACGAGCCCAGTACAAAGGTCCCCGCATCGTTTGCGACTGTCGCACCAGGTTCACCATAATGAGTTTGTGGAGCAGTCCGGGGTCGGGTTGCGATGACGTCCGCCAGCACGTTAAGTGCGCTAGCTACAGAGACTTTCTCCGGACAAACCGGCAAGATCTCGGGTGATCTATTGACGACTAACTGGGCGCGATCCGAAGCTCGCGTATTCGGATATGGAAACGCTAAGGAGAGGAGGTCCACCGATGGCACTGCGCTGGATGCGCGCCGACGCCAGTTCCCTAAGATTTGGCCAGTGCCGGTAAGATTTGTCGAAGACGCAAAGCTCCGATTAACGATCGTCTCTCCACAGGATGAGAGGCTTATCAGCCCTCCAACGAGCGCAAAAATGACCCTTGAGCGACTGAGTCGCCACGAACCGCCTTGTTCTTGACCGTGACCTAAATGTGAAGCCCAGGCTCCCATTTGAACACCCTCGTCTGCGTGAAAATCAGGAGCAGAGAATAGCGCGATTCATCTCCGCCGTCAATACGTACGTGGTATGGCGCCATAACCCCAGGTCACTCGGGGCAAGTTAATGCCGGATCAGCGATGAGATCGGGACGTCGAAATCCCAGGCGAGTGGGGGGTGTTCGGGGCCGGCGTATTCGGCGACTTGCTGGATCAGTTTTGCGACGAGGGCGGTCCAGCCGGTTTGATGCGAGGCGCCGAGGCCGGCGCCGGTGTCGCCGTGGAAATATTCGTAGAACGGGATGAGATCGTTCCAGTGCGGATCGGTCTGGAAATACGGTTCGGTGCCGAACACGGCCCGCTTGCCTTCGACGTCGCGGCGGAAGATCGAGATCAAGCGCTGGGCGAGTTCGATCGAGACATCCCACAGCGTGAGCATCCGGCCGGAGCCCGTCGGAAACTCGACGCGGTAGCTATCGCCGAGATAGAAGTGGAAGCGTTGGAGCGATTCGATGAAGAGGTAGTTGAGCGGAAACCACACGGGACCGCGCCAGTTGGAGTTCCCGCCGAAGTCGCCGGTCGTCGATTCCGCCGGTTGGTAATCGACCCGGAACGTTGCGCCGCCGACGCTGAGCACGAATGGATGCACCGCGTGGAATTTCGAGAGCGAGCGCAACCCGTAGTCGCACAAAAACTCGTCTTCGTCGAAGAAGCGGCGCAGGACGCGCCGCAACCGTTCGGGCGAGACGATCGCCATCAGGCGCCGTTCGTCGAGGCCCATGCGCTCGAGGTGTGCGATGTTCTCGGTGAGCTCGGGACGGTTCGCGATGAACCAGTCGATGCGCTTGCGCAAGCGCGGCAGCTTTTCGAGCGTGGCGCTCGAGATCGTCTCGACGGCGAAGAGCGGGATCAAGCCCACCATCGAGCGCACTTTGAGCGGGATCCGTTCGCCGGTCGGCAAGAACAGTTGATCGTAATAGAAGCCGTCGCCGTCGTCCCAGAGCCCCTCGTCGTCGCTGCGCAGCGAGTTCATCGCATCGGCGATGTAGAGGAAGTGCTCGAAGAACTTCGAGGCGATATCTTCATAGACGGTGTCGTGCTTGGCGAGTTCGACCGCGATTGCGAACATGTTGAGCGAGTAAACGCCCATCCAGGATGTCCCGTCGGCCTGCGCGAGATAACCGCCCGTCGGCAACTTTGCGCTGCGATCGAATACGCCGATGTTGTCGAGCCCGAGGAAGCCGCCTTGAAAGATGTTTTTCCCGGCGACGTCCTTGCGGTTGACCCACCAGGTGAAGTTGAGCAGCAGCTTCGTGAAGATACGTTCGAGAAAGACGATGTCGCCGGCGCCGTAATGCTTGGCCTCGATCTTGTAGATGCGAAACGCCGCCCACGCTTGGACGGGCGGGTTGACGTCGTCGAAGGCCCACTCGTAGGCCGGAATCTGCCCGTTCGGATGCATGTACCATTCGCGGGTCAGGTTGAGCAGTTGCGTCTTCGCAAAATCCGGATCGATGATCGCCAGCGGGATCACGTGGAAGGCGAGATCCCACGCCGCGTACCACGGATACTCCCACGTGTCGGGCATCGAGAGAATGTCATCGTTGTAGAGGTGGATCCAGTTCGCGTTGCGACCGCGCCAGCGTTCCGCAGGCGGCGGCGGCATCAGCGGATCGCCCATCAACCAGTCGCGGATGATATATTGGTAGAACTGCTTCGACCAGAGTAGCCCCGCGAAGGCTTGGCGCTGGACGAGCCGCTCGTCCGGGCTGAGGTTGCCGGGGCTGGCCGCATGGTAGAAGATGTCCGCCTCGTGAATGCGCTCGTCGAACGTCCGGTCGAAGTGGTCGTCGATTTGCGTGCAGCGCGGATCGTCGCTGATGCGTAAGCGCAGCGTCTTGGTCTCGCCGGGATTCAGCGAGAGATCGTAGTGCAACGCGACTTTCGTCCCGTTGCGCTCGGGGTTGACGGCGTCCGTCTCGCCGTGGATCAGGTAGCGGTCGAACGCGTCCTTTGTATATTGTCCGTGATTCGGCGATCCGAATGCGGCCTGATAGTTGGTCTCGTTGTCGGTGAAGAGAATCTCTTTGGCGCCGCCGTCATGGAAAATCCAGCGCCGGCCGAGCGTCGCGTGCGTCGCGAGCAGCGCGCCCGGGATCCCGGGGGCATCGGTGATGTTCGGCTTGGGCACGCCCGCGCGCCACGACCACTCATTGCGAAACCAGACCTGCGGCAAGAGATGGAGCGGCGCCGGAGATTGCCCCCGATTGGTCACCGTGATCCGCACGAGCACATCGTCGATGTCGCGCTTCGCGTACTCGACCACAACGTCGAAATAGGCGTCGTCTGCGAAGATCCCGGTATCGATCAACTCGTACTCGGGATCGTTGCGCGTGCGCTTGCGCGTCTCTTCGAGTAATTCGTCGTACGGAAAGCGCCGCTGCGGATACTTGTAGATCGCCTTCATGTACGCGTGCGACGGCACGTTGTCGAGATAGGCCCAGTATTCTTTGACGTCCTCGCCGTGGTTGCCCTGATTGCCGGTCAGCCCGAAAAAACGTTCCTTCAGAATCGCGTCGTTGCCGTTCCACATCACCGGCGCGAAGCACATGCGCTGATGGTTGTCGCTGATCCCGAGGATGCCGTCCTCGCCCCAGCGGTACGCGCGTACGTGGGCTTGCGCGAATGGAAAATAATCCCAGGCGGTTCCGTCGGGGCTGTAGTCCTCGCGGACGGTGCCCCATTGACGATCGCTCAGATAGGGTCCCCAGCGACGCCAATGCTGGTCGCGACGTTCGGCCGCGACGACGCGATCGCGTTCCGGATTGCTTTCCATGCCGTCGACCTCTCCCGAACGAGTGACGAGGTTTCCTTTCGACTCGCGCCACAAGTGCCTCGAAATGGAAGCCGCCCGAATCGGACGCGCCTCGTGCGGCGATCTCGAGATATCGTCGCGCCGCGAGTGGCTGCTCACGAACGGCCGCGGCGGCTATGCGATGGGGACGATCGCGGGCGTGCCGACGCGCGCGTACCACGGGCTCTTGATCGCGGCGCTTGCTCCGCCGGTCGAGCGCCGGATGATCCTGGCCGCGTGCGAACTCGATGTCACGTACGACGGTGCATCCTATGCACTCGCCACGAACGCGTGGGCCTCCGGCGCGGTCGATCCGAACGGGTATCGTTTCCTCGAATCGTTCGTGCTCGCCGACGGGCTTCCGACCTGGACGTACGCCTGCGGCGACGCGCTGCTCGAGGTGACGTTCGCGATGCCCGACGGCGCGGATGCGATCGCGATCGCCTTGCGCGCGGTGCGGGCCCGTGTGGCGCTCGCCGTGCGAGCGCGTTTGCTGTTCGGCGATCGCGACCATCACGGCGGCGCGCTCCCCGACCCGGCGTCGTTCGCGGTGCGCGCCGGCGACGGCGGCGCGCAGATCGTCTTGCCGCAGTCGCGCCGTACCGTGTTCGTGTACGCACCGGGCGCGACGGTCACGGCCGCCGCCGAAGTGTATGAACATGTTTTTCTCGCGCGCGAAGCGGAACGTGGATTGCCGGCGACGACGGAGGTCGCGCATCTGCTCACGCTGGACCTTGCGCTCGCGCCGGATGCGACGGGCGGTCTTGTCGTGACACTCGATCCCGCCGTCGGTGCGGATGCAAACGCGATCGTCGCCGCGCGACGCGCGCGCGATCGCAAACGCGATCCGCTGGCGCTCGCGGCCGATGCGTTTCTCGTGGCGCGCGGCGATGGCGGCCGTACCGTCATCGCGGGTTATCCGTGGTTCGGCGATTGGGGCCGCGACACGATGATCGCCCTGCCCGGCCTCACGCTGCTCACCGGTCGCGCGTCCGTCGCGGCGGAGATTTTGCGCACGTTCGCCGCGACCGTCGATGGCGGAATGCTGCCGAATCGGTTCCCCGACGACGGCTCGCCGGCCGAATACAACACGGTCGACGCGGCGCTGTGGTTCATCGAAGCCGTGCGTGCGTACGTCACCGCAACCTCGGATGAAAAATTGCTGCGCGATATTTTCCCGGCACTCGATGCAATCGTCATCGGCTATCGCGACGGGACGCGCTACGGGATCGGGACCGATACGGACGGCCTGGTCCACGCCGGCGTTCCGGGCGTGCAACTCACCTGGATGGACGCGAAGGTCGGCGATTGGGTCGTGACGCCGCGGATCGGCAAGCCGATCGAGATCAACGCGCTGTGGTATGCGGGACTGCGCGCGATGGAGACCTTCGCGCGCCGGCTCGACCGGCGAATCGAGCCGTACCGCGCCCTCGCCGATCGCGTCGCCGTGAGTTTCGACCGGTTTTGGAATCTCGAGCGCGGCTACTGTTTCGACGTCATCGACGGACCGAACGGCGACGATCCGTCGCTGCGCCCAAATCAGCTCTTCGCGGCGAGCCTGCACGCGAGCCCGCTCACGAGCCCGCGGGCGAAGGCCGTCGTCGATGCGTGTTCGCGCGAACTGCTGACCTCGCACGGACTGCGCACGCTCGCACCGAGCGACCCGAACTATCGCGGGCGCTACGACGGCGACCAACGCGAACGCGATGCCGCGTACCATCAGGGCACCGTCTGGCCGTGGTTGATCGGACCGTTCGTGCGCGCGCATTTGCGCGTCTATCGCGACCCGGATCGCGCGGCGACGTTCGTGCGTCCGCTCCTCGACGCACTCGACGGTTACGCGATCGGCACGCTCGGCGAAATTTTTACCGGCGATCCGCCGCACGCGCCGCGCGGCTGCGTGGCGCAAGCGTGGAGTGTCGCCCAACTGATCGAAGCGCGCGACGCGATCAGCCGTTTTCGCTGACGATCGTGTGCGGCGCGCGCAGGCGGCTCTCGGCGCGCACGGCGATGGCGATCGCGGCGAAGATGACGGCCGATCCGGCGAGCGTCGCGAGCGTCAGACGTTCGCCGAAAATGAGCGCGGCGAGGATGCCGGCGATGACGGGTTCGATGAGCGTCACGGTCGCAACGAAGGTCGGACTGAGCTGTCGCACCGCGGCGTTGAGCGCGGTGTGGCCGAAGAGTTGTGAGACGAGCGCCATCGCGACGATCCCGCCCCAGGCGGAGAGATCAGACGGCGCGGGGATCGGATCGTGCACGAGCAGCATCGCGCACACGAGCACGAGCGCGGCGACCGGATACGTGCGGCCGACGATCGCGAGCGTGTCGTAGCGCGGGTCGGCGTCGCGCACGAGGATCAGATAGACGGCGATCGCGAGCGCGCCGCCGAGGGCCAGGACGATCCCCAGCGGATGATCGCCGCGCGCCGGCGCGCCGATCACGATCGCGACGCCGGCGAGTCCGAGGACGAGACTGAGCGCCACGTCGGCGCGAAACCGTCGCAGCCGCACGACGTCCCAGAGCTCCGTCCAGATCGGCGTACTGCACACGAGCAGCGTCGAAACGGCGATGCTCGCGAAGCGCAGTGACGAAATCCAGAGCGCGAAATGCGCTGCCAGCATGATGCCCGCCACCGCTAGCCGTCGTTCCGTGCGCGCATCGCGGCGTACGTAGGCGCGCCGCGCTATGGCCACGGCGACGACCGGGAGCGCGCCGATCGCGAGCCGGAACGCCGACGCCGAGATCGCGCCGCCGCCGGCGAGCGCGAAGCGCGCGAAAATCGCCGCCGCGCCGATCGCCAGCTGCGCGAGCGCGAGTAAGCCAAGCGCCCGCGGGTTCACACCCTCGTCGTCTCCCTGAACCGCCATCGCCTAATCGTGACCCGCCACCGTGTCATCCTGAGCCTCGCCTGCCCCGAGCCCGTCGAAGGGAAGGATGGGTTTGAGATAACCGTTCGTGGCTCGCCCATCCTTCGACGGGCTCAGGATGACATCGGGGCTTTCGACGGTGGCTTTTTCGAACGGTGGCTTTCGAACGGTGGCTTGCGGATGTGGCTTGACAAAGCTTTAGCCGGGGCGTAGCGTGGCGGGTACGCTACGGGAGCTCGGTGAGACCGGGCTGAGAGGGCGAACCGCAGAGTCGCCGACCGTCAACCTGATCCGGGTAATGCCGGCGAAGGGAGTCGCCCGCCGCGCATCCTGCGTTCTCCGGGAGACGATTCTGTGGCGAAAATGATCCCCCCGACCAACGACGCGATCACCCGCGAGCCGTTTCCGGCTTCGCGCAAAGTGTACGCCGTCGGCTCGCAGCCGTCGATCCGCGTACCGATGCGCGCGATCGCGCTCACGACCGGGGAGACGCACACCGTCTACGATACGAGCGGGCCGTATACGGATCCCGACGTCGCGATCGACGTCCGCGCCGGGATCGCCCCGCTTCGCGAGTCGTGGATCGCCGGCCGCGGCGACACGACCGAGCTCGAACGTCCCTCGTCGATCTATCGCATCGCGCGCGAGTCGATGGCCGAACTCGACGACCTGCGGTTCGTGCCGCGCCGCAAGGCACGCATCGCGCGCCGCGGCGCCAACGTCTCACAGATGCACTACGCGCGGCGCGGCGAGATCACGCCCGAGATGGAATTCATCGCGATCCGCGAGAACTGCGCCCCGGAAAAGGTCCGCGACGAGGTCGCGCGCGGCCGGGCGGTGATCCCGGCGAACGTGAACCATCCCGAGAGCGAGCCGATGATCATCGGCCGCAACTTCCTCGTGAAGATCAACGCCAACATCGGCAATTCGGCGATCGGCTCGTCGATCGAAGAAGAAGTCGAGAAGATGGCTTGGGCGACGCGCTGGGGCGCGGACACGGTGATGGATCTCTCGACCGGCAAGAACATCCACGAGACGCGCGAGTGGATTCTGCGCAACTCGCCGGTGCCGATCGGCACCGTGCCGATCTATCAGGCGCTCGAGAAAGTCAACGGGAAAGCGGAAGACCTGACCTGGGAAATCTATCGCGATACGCTCATCGAACAGGCCGAACAGGGCGTCGACTACTTCACGATCCATGCCGGCGTCTTGCTGCGCTACATCCCGCTCACCGCAAAGCGTACGACCGGGATCGTCTCGCGCGGCGGCTCGATCCTCGCCAAATGGTGCCTCTCGCACCATGCAGAGAATTTTCTCTACACGCACTTCGAAGAGATCTGCGAGATCATGAAGGCGTACGACGTGACGTTCTCGCTCGGCGACGGCCTGCGCCCCGGCTGCCTTGCCGACGCCAACGACGAAGCGCAATTCGGCGAGCTCGAAACGCTCGGCGAACTCACGAAGATCGCTTGGAAACACGACGTGCAAACGATGATCGAGGGCCCCGGCCACGTCCCCATGCATCTGATCAAAGAGAACATGGACAAGCAGCTCGAGCTCTGTCACGAAGCGCCGTTCTACACGCTGGGCCCGCTCACGACCGACATCGCGCCGGGCTACGATCACATCACGAGCGCGATCGGCGCGGCGATGATCGGCTGGTACGGCACGGCGATGCTGTGCTACGTGACGCCCAAAGAACACCTCGGCTTGCCCGATAAACAGGACGTCAAAGACGGCGTGATCGCGTACAAGATCGCCGCACACGCCGCCGACGTCGCGAAGGGGCATCCCGGTGCGCGCCATTGGGACGACGTGCTCTCGAAGGCGCGCTTCGAATTCCGCTGGGACGATCAGTTCCATCTCGCGCTCGATCCCGAGACGGCGGAGCAATTCCACGATGAAACGTTGCCTGCGAGCGGCGCGAAGGTCGCGCACTTTTGTTCGATGTGCGGACCGCACTTCTGCTCGATGAAGATCACGCAGGATGTGCGCGAGTTTGCCGAGCGCGGGATGGCCGAGAAATCGGCCGAGTTCAAGGCGGCGGGCAGCGAAATCTATATCGAGGATAAGCCCGTACCCGTCGCGTAGGCCTGGCTCGATGAAATCGTGGTGGTTGGGAGCGTCGCTCGCGCTTGTGGCGGCGCTCGCCGCATGTTCGGGGAACATCGGCGGCGGCTCGTCGACCTTGCCAGGCGGCGGAGCGTCGCCGATTTCCCAGGTTGCGCAACCCACCGCCACACCCACGCCACTGCAGGCCAACAGCATCGTCACGTACGGCGATCCTGGGATCGCTGGTCCGCAGCCGTTGCCGACGATCGCGGGCTACGGCGGCACGGTGACGCTGCCCACCCCCGGTCCTTCGCCCAAGGGTCAGCAGCCGGTCGCGATCGGTATCACCGCCGGCATCGTGCAACCGACGGATGCGCCGGTCTTCGATCCCGCCGCCGAAAAGCGGAAGCACAATTTCTTGGCGGGGTTGGCGAAGGCGGATACGAGCGCGCCCGTGCCGCTGTTCTTCATTGCGCTCGTCGCGACGTCCGATGTCACGTTGCACCAATTGCCGAAGTTCGCGATCGATGTCCCGCGCGACATCGTGCTCAAATATCGCGCCGGGACGTTCGGCCTCGCGCTCTTCGATCCGTCGAAGAAATCGAAGCGCTACGATCTGGATGTTGCGGGAATCGATCAAGCCTCGCCCGCACCGCGCGCATCGATGGCCCCGGTGCCCTCGCCCACGCCCTCGGTCGCGCCCTCGGCGCTGCCCTCGTTGCGCCCCGGGCAAATCCCGTCGCCGGGGGCGACGCCGGCACCGAAGCCAAGTGCCACGCTTCCGCCGCAGCGCATCGCGTTCTTGGGCACCGCGACCGACTTGCAACTGGTCGCGAACCGGCCCGTCGTGTTCGCGCTCTACGCGATCCCGGTCCCGAAGCCGACCGCCTCGCCGGCGCCGAAGCCGCTCGCCAAGGGGCACGCCGCAACCGAACCGTCTCCCGCACCGAGCGGGTCGCCGGTCGTCCTACCGTCCCCGGCCGCGAGCGCTTCCGCCGCGGCCGTTACCTCGCCCGAACCGTCGCCGAGTCCCGCGAGCAGCAGCCGGCCTTAAGGCTCGGCGCTGAAGTCGTCGGGCAAGTGCGCGAGAACGAAGTCGTCGTCGGACGGTGCGGTCTGCGCGGGGAACGCGTCGGCTGCGGCGCTGCGGCGCGCGAGTTCGCGGCGCGATGGGTTGATCGCCCACGCGCGTCCGACGCGCGCATCGAGATCTTGCCAGACGCGCAGCACCTTCACGACATAGTGTTGGGTCTCGCCGAACGGCGGCACGCCGCCGAATTTCTTCACCGCGTTGGGTCCGGCGTTGTAGCCGGCGATCGCGAGGCGGAAACTGTCGTGCCAGCCGGCAAAGCGGCTCATGAGCGTGCGCAGATAGGCGGCCGTGCCGCGCAGATTCTGCGACCAGTCGCGCGGGTTCACGTTGAGATCGCGCGCCGTGTGCGGCATCAGTTGGCCGAGCCCGCGCGCACCGACGCGCGAGACGGCGTCAGCGGACCAATGCGACTCGACGGTAACGATCGCGACGAGCAGTCGCGGATCGATGTGCGCGCGCGCCGCGCTGGCCAAGACGGACCGGGCATACGCTTGACTCGCCGCCTTCGAAAGATGCGGGTTGACGGAGCGGATGACCGTGGCGACGTCGGGGTGATCAGCGGCGAGCGCGGGCGTGGCGACAAAACCGAACGCGGCGACCGCTAGTGCGCAGAAGCGCGACCAGTGGCGGGGCATGGGACAAGGGTTGGTCCCGCTCTTCGGGTCGCCCTCCTTTGCGAGCGGCGAGTCCTCGCCCGGCCGCTCCACGAAGAGAACGCCGCCCCACGAGGAAAAAGGCCGCGTAAGCACCAGGAACGGTTCGCAAAAGCCTACACCGGAGGCGTTCATGCTCAAGGGCTTCGGCCAGTTCATCATGCGCGGCAATGTCGTCGATCTGGCCGTTGCGGTCGTGATCGGCGCGGCGTTTGGCACGATCGTGACGGCGCTCGTCAAAGATCTGCTGACGCCGTTGATCGCGGCGATCTTCGGCAAGCCGGATTTCTCTGCGCTCGTTTTCACGATCAATGCAAGCCAGTTCCGGTACGGCGACTTCCTCAACGCCTGTCTGTCGTTTCTGTTCGTCGCCGCCGCGATCTATTTTTTCGTCGTCGCGCCGATGAACGCGGTCAGCGCGCGTTTTCAGAAGCCGGGTGAACCGACCGTCAAAGCGTGTCCGGAATGTTTGAGCGACATCCCGTTCGGCGCTACGCGGTGCAAGTATTGCACCGCGCAGCTACCGGCGGCGTCCGCCTAGGAGGCGGCCTGCATCAGCACGGGCCGAACCAGTTTCAGCTCGATGATGGTGCCCTTCTTCACGACGATGTTGCTCTTGAGGCTCGAGGCAAGGGCGAATCCGGCGGCCGCGCCGGCGAACGTGCCGCCGCCGTGGCCGGTTTTCTTCGAGACGATGTGACCGGCGACGGCGCCGCCGATGATGAGCGCCGTATCGCGCATGAGGTGCGAGTGCGGCTTGAACGTGCCCATCGAGGTCACGTGCGCGTCGATCGGGTGGATCGCGCCGTCCGGCGTGCGGACGTCGTCGAGAATCACGTTCATCGCCGCCTTGTGCGTCGGCCCCGCGGCGACGACGTTCTCGACGTGGCCGTCGATGATGTCGCCCTTGAGCGCGGTCTTATGGAAGAACGTGTCTTGGGTGACGAGTTGGAACGTGTCGCCGTCGTGCAGCTTGCCGCTATCGAGCGTCGACTGGAGTTTTCCCATGACGGTCGCACCGCTCGGCGCGAGCGGCGCGTCCTGGGCAAGGGCAACGCCGCACGTCAATGCGGACGCGACGATGAGGGCGGAAAGGCGTTTCATCGGATCTCCTAAGAGTGCATGAGCGTGCGTGCAAAAAAGCCGGGGCGGTGAAATCACGGTCCCCGTACGTCCTTCTCATACTCGCTCGGCGAGCCTTCGTTACATGGACGAGGTGTGAGCCGTCGACGGCTTCACGTCCGGATTCTTGTCCTCGAACGCGCCGGCCGGATTCGGTTTCACCCACACCGTCAGATCCCAGATCGACGGGAAGAGAAAGACGGTCTTGACGTCCGCGACGCTGGGTACACGGCCGAGTTTCACGAGCGTTTCCGGCGCCGGGTTCTGGAGATTCCCGCCCGCCGCGACCCACTTCGTCGCGCCGACGGCCTGATCGTATTTCGGTTTTCCGTCGACGATCGACACGTAGTGCACGTGCGCGCCGAACTCGGTCCACCGGCCGGGATTGATTCCCCACAGCGACGGCGGCGTTTTCGTCGTTTCCGGCACGGAGAAATCGGCGCCGAGCAGATTGCCGTTCACATCATACCAGAGCTGGCTGGGGTGCTTCGTATCCTTGGAATCCCAGTGCATGTTCGCGTAACTGATCGCGCCGGTATCGTCCTCATTCGTAAAGCGTACGTAGCCGGCTTTCTCGGCGTCCGCGGCGTGCGGAAAGCGCGTCATGAGATCGCTCTGAATGCTCGCGACGAACTGCTTCTCAGCCGGGTTCAGCGGCCCGTGAAACGTCGGATCGGAGTCGGCAGCGGCGATCGTGCCGAGCGTGAATACGAGCGCGCACGCGAGTGCGATTCGGCGGAAGATATGCATAAAAACCTCCAAAACACGAAAATGCTCGTGTGTCATCCTGAGCCTGTCGAAGGATGGGCCTGAGGAAATGATGCCGGCCCCGGCCACGATTCTGGCGTAAGGCACCCCTGACTGCCAGGCCCATCCTTCGACAGGCTCAGGATGACACTCAAGCTCGCGAGCAGGACCAGGAAATTCGGCTTAGGACGAGCGGGTTAGAACGCCTTCTTGGTGTCGATGAGGATCGTGACGGGGCCGTCGTTGACGAGCGCGACCGCCATGTCGGCGCCGAAGC
>Ga0116231_10007273_pt1 | contig 20423 bp, 16 predicted proteins | sample S1TSphgellanicum_2_FD_89695 | JGI IMG/M metagenome (GOLD analysis project Ga0116231, IMG submission 89695) | Host-associated microbial communities from peat moss isolated from Minnesota, USA - S1T2_Fd - Sphagnum magellanicum MG | ecosystem: Host-associated > Plants > Peat moss > Unclassified...
AGTGAAGAAAAAAGCTGTATATGCATTTTCAACAGGAAAATGTGATCTAAAGAATAACTCCCTTGTTCCACAAAGCTTTGAAACTTCAAGTTTTGAACCACCTGTACATGACTAATTTGGAAGACAGAGTGGCTCACATGAAGGCTTTAAATAATACGCTTCTTCACTTGTTCATTTTGCATGGGTCAGAAAGGCGATAATAAATACAGCATGTTCTGGTTAATATCCTTAGCTCTTAAAATTTCCTATTCAAGCAATTGAAGACATGATACCAGCTGATACAATTTGGCAAATTTGCTAAAGCCTAAAAGATTTGGGCTCCTTGTGGTAATATGCAAGTGAACATTTATTAATTAACTTACTGAAAGAAGACCATTGATGGGTATTGTTGTATCATGCAAACATCCAATTTTGAAAATCAGATGGATCCCCCAACAATGACAACAAATTACCCAGTACAAAATGTCTTTGGTTCAGCTTTTGCTGTATCTTTCATGTCCCAGTTGTTGAAAAACAGATTTAAAGGAAGCTAAGAATTCCAAAACACCAAATTTCTCCTATCTAAACTGGCAGGCAAGGAAGGATGTCTTATGATCCTTGTTATTCATTCTGTTTTCCTACAACTTTGTTTTTTAATTACTGGCAAAAACTTTTTAAATGTCTGCACCAGAGGCAGATCTACAAAAATTGAGGATGAACTTGGAGATGAAAACTCTAGAACCCCAGCAGTAGCAGCAGCAGCAAATGCACACGATGATTGTCAGAAACCTGGGCATTTGATTCTGACAATGTACCATCACCATTCTCATGAATTCTGACCTGATATGTCAGAGCTACTCAGATCAGGAAGAAAGAAGAACGAGAAGAACAAGACACAAGCTACTCGGACTAGAAAGAAAGATGAAGAAGATGAAGATACTCAGATGAGAAAGAAAGCTTTCAAAGAACATATTCAGATTAGGACGAAAGATCTGAAGAAGAACAAGCTACTCAGATTAGCAAGAAAGATGAAGAAGAAGCATTACACCTCTGCAGCAACTCTGACGGACTTGAGATAACAGTTGAGGGAACAATACCATCCAGCTTAAATGGCAGCTATCATACAACAGCAGCAGCTGCAGAACAACAGATTTGAGCAAATGCTGTTGAGCTGCATAGATCTTCCAGGGTCAGAAGTATCCAGCTGCACATGCAGTCTGTTTTAATGCTGCCCTGTGCTAAGCCGCTCTCTGAGAATCTGGACTCCCATGTACCTGCAGACAAAGCGAGAAAAGGAGATGATGATCAGATCAACCAGCATTACCACTGGGTTTGTCAGGAAATCGTGCAAGACTCTCCTCATCACTACCCACAATGTCATATCCAAGCTATAACACCCTAAACAAATGCAGGGGATATGCACGCGTGCATGCACATACCGTCCAAGCATCATGACAGTAGCTTGAGGATTGGTCCCGGGAGAATTCACGAAAGTGGAGCCGTCGATGACGCGAAGCGCATTGGTCCCAAGCACACGGTAATCCGCGTCTACCACTTTGCCCACAACGCATCCGCCATGGTAGTGCCACATGGTACGCACTGTTCGCTTACAGTAGGAAGAAAGCTGGGCATCATCGTTCCTTACACTCGGCGACAGACCATACAGAAACTCCAGAACTGCAGGCAAGCAGATAGCATCTGTCACAAAGGGCGCCAGAGCCCTGGAGTACAGAACATCCAGCATTGTCTTGGTACCTGCAAGAAGAAGAAGAAGAAGAAGAAGAAGAAGAAGTCACATTCTGAACTCTAAACCCCAAACTCTGAACCTGGCGAATGGGTAGCATCGGAATGGTTTCCTCTGGTGGGTGTGGTGACAAAATCAGACAAGGAACAAGTCCAGATTGAATCCCCAACCCTTAAACCTGTGTAGTAGCTGCAGGAGCTTGCATTGAGCACAGAGTCTACTGTAGTACCTGCAACACAGGAGCGAAGATCCTCCGCATCCGAGTAGTAGTTGAATCGAACAGAGGGAGTGGTGCTGAACTCGGAGCCGTTGAGCTTCAGCTCGCCGCTTGATACCGGACCTGCGACTTTCTGCAACAGAGCAGCGAAGTTGGTGACAGTGTCGAAGTTGAGAGAGATGGTGGACATGTTGCATGGCGACACAAGAGCGGTGGGGACTTGCAGACTGATGGAACTGGCAGCGTTCATGCTTGCACTTTCAACGAATCCGCCAAATGTTTGTGGGATTCCCACCACTTGGAGCGCGGAGTACTCGATCGGCTGCGTCAGAGGAATGCCCAATGCATTCATGGGATTGTCCCGCATGCCTTGTCCCACGTTCGGTTGGTCGATGACTACAGGAATGTTAAGCGCCGTGAGCTGCTCTGCTGGTCCGATTCCACTCCACATGAGGAGATGGGGACTCCCCAACGCTCCTGCTGCGACTATGACTTCACTCCCAGCTCTCTGCGTCAAGTTTGCCTGATGCTCAACTCCGTTCAGATCTGTGTAGAGTACTCCGAATGCTTGTGCACTTCCATTGCCCGCTGATCATGCGACAGCAAATTGAGCTCAACCAGTTAGGGACAATCAGAAACAGGAGCAGGACATTGAACCCCATGACCCCAAATACCAAGCTTGAGTTCTCCTGGAATTCATACAAACGTACGGTGGAAAACACGTTACCAGTATGCGTGAGAATGCGGTGGGCAGTGGCGAAGAGCAGGACTCTGAGATTGTTGGGATCTGCATACTGCAAAAGGTTAGCAGCAGTGTGTCTGTGACCATTGCGGTCGAAGAGAGATCCTCCGATTTTGGTCCCATAGACATGCTCCAGAGAATCGCCGTTGTCAGGGGTGACACCCACTTCCAGAAGCCCATTTTTCACTGCTGTTTGCCATGGACCCAACTGAGGAAACGACGTGATCAGCCCTTCCACCCACAGATAAGCCTCATGCACAAGTCCTTCGTCCCATCCTGCAGCTCGAACAAAGGCTCTACTCGCATGGGTGAAGAACCCAGCGTTCAGGCATGTGCCACCGCCCAGGACCCGTGCGCGGTGGTTGAGAATTCCATCCTCGGAAGTGAATGCCTGGCTAGGAGAGAGAGGGCCTTCTCGCAGCAGATCCGTGGCCATGTTGATTTGCTCTGAGATCATGGGATCCCCGTATGGACTGCCTCCACGTTCCAGCAGCAAAACAGAGTAGTTCTGCGAGAGCGTAGCTGCAAGAGGACAACCCGCTGCGCCTCCACCCACGATGATGTAGTCGTATTCCGACATGAGCGGCGCAGACGTTGCATTGTACAGGAAAGTGTATTGCGGATCTGCTGCAACAAGGTTCACAGATCCGGTCACGCTTTCTTTATGTCGAATCTGCGCATACAAATGGCAGGATGCAAATGCCGCGAGAAAACGATGAATCTTCAATTGGGTCACAACAAAAACGCTACCAGATCATGACTCATACCTGTTGTATTCTGCGCTCCGCAAAACCAGGGAATCTGGAAGGAGAGCCACAAGAGCATGCAGGTGGCATACATTCCATGATTCAAGCTGAGCGCTAGATTCATGGGGTCCCGACTTGGTGCCAAAGACCTCCGCAGCTGATAACTTGCTGGCCTGATGCTCTGAATGACATGATCGTGGGTTCCAGAGCTGCGCCGCTGCAGGTTCATGATTCTCCTTGCCATCATTTCTGCAGCTGTTGCAGACTTTCCCCACTCCATATATAGATCTCTTGCAGCACAGAAACGTTGTATATAGTGTGATGATTTGAGTCTTGACCCCTCACAGAACAGTTCAGAATATTACCCTAAAAGCAATGAATCCAGGACTTGATCTCGCAAAACTCATGCATGCAGATTGCCGCAGACAGATCACTGATGAGTCTGGTATATGTCAATCACAATACTGACCCAGAAACTGATCAAAATTAAACCCAAGAATCAAAATCTCTCTCTCTCTCTCTCTCTCAAGCAAACTGATCTAACTCATATCATACTTCATGCAGCAAGTAGTTCTGATATCGACACCTCTCAAACAACAACAACAACACGTATAACAAAAGAATTTCAAACTAGTCTGCTCATCACCAAAGTCTACTGGAATTTCAACAACTCCTGCAGGAACTTAAGGAACGCGTGGCATCTAGTATCATCTGGTTTGGTTGAGCACCAAATGCCTTCAAATCACTGCAGGAAAAAAAAAATTCTCAAACCCAATTTTGAATTTTCTGCAACTGATGATTCTAGACATGTGTACAACAACAATTTGTACCGAAAGATTCAAAGAAAACCCAATTCAAATCTCTTCTTCCTCTTCTTTCTATCATCAATCCTAGTACACGACAAACACCCAAAAAATCTTCCACCAAAAAATTCTTCAGCGACGATGGCCAGTTTTCTTCTTCACCACTGAGAAACTGCACTCTCCCTCTTCGTCTGGCGACAAAGCTAACTTTATAGCTTAATCACAGATTAGTGCTAATTAAAACAACACTAATTAATCAATTAATTAACTAATTATCATTAATCCTATTAGTGAAAATACTCTTTAACGAACCTTTATAGCTTAATCGCAGATTAGTGCTAATTAAGCAACACTAATTAATTAATAAACTAATTTATTATTATTTTATTATTAATCCTATTAGTGAAAAGACTCTTTAAACGAACTCATTATTTAAACGGTTGGATTTTACGGAATTCTTTTTTTGAAATTGGGCCAATCACAGAAAAAAGAAATAATAAAAATGCATTATTATTTTGAAAATTTCGATAACAGTAGTAGTAAATCGTAAATACTTCTAGTAAGTTCTGCTGCCTATTTTTTCCCTGGGTTATTTTTTGTATGGCCAGGATTTCGCCACATGCGACATTTTCTCGTAAAATGATTGACGGCCGCTAGATAAAGCCGCCTCGTTTTCGTCGTCTGTTTGATTTTACCGTAATGCGTCAATTTAATATACAGTAGTGTTAATAAGTAAAGAGGGTAAAAGTAAGTAAATTAGTGAAATCGTGAGTATGAGAATTCGGAGGTTGGATTTTCGTTATAAAATATGATTACTTTAGAATTAAATAGAGTAAAATCAAGTGATTTTTTTTTTAATTTTTTTTTTTTTCAATTGTGATTTCCATAAGTGTATTTGGCGGCCTAATTTGGTGATATTCGAAATATGAAAGTACAAAATCTTAAAGCACGCACTTAATATATTCAATGTGTTGTGTAGGCAATTGTGGCGATTTTGGGATTTTTTTTAAATTTTAAAAATTATTTTTTTGGCGATTTTTTTTGCCAAAACAACAGGGAACTTGCATTCCTTTTTCCAAAAAAAATTTCACAAAATGGCGAAAATTCTCTACCAAAAAAATTAATTCACTTGGCTCTCTCCTGTTCACACGATTGTGGTGCTTCTCCACATCTAATAGCAAACCACCTCAACCAATCATTATATTTGACCAATCAGAAACACGCAGCAGTAGTAGTCAGATCATACTTGTTACACTCTTCTCTGGCAGGTGCAGAACTTTGCTTGTGCCTTGTTCCAGCCTCTGCTGCGAACTGTCCAAATTTGCTAGGCCAAACCCGCATGTTTTGACTTTTTTTCATCCAATTTTAATGTGCAGGTCACATATACTGAGCACCGCTCGCGATGATGCTCTAACTTTAAAGGGTTTACCATTTGCAAAAACTAGAATGATTTCCAAGTTCAGTTGTATACCTAGAATGATTTTGTTGAATCCATAGACACATTTTTACTCACAAGAAGATTGTTGAGGATGTGCATCCAGAAAATAGGTATAGTGATTGAGAACGATTTATATTACCTGGCCATCAAAGGATTGTTTTGATCCACATGACAAATCTGTCTTCGGATCTCTTCTTGTAGATCGCCTTCACAAGATGGGTTTCCACCAAAACTGCAAATGGAAAGCATTGTCATAAATGAAGTAGTTGCAAATGAACATGATCATATCACAATTTGGGTACGGTAGGTTTTCATGTAACTCGTCAACCATACCTCAATTTGGGTATGGTAGGTTTTCATGATCATATACCTCCAGTACTGACATCATATTAAGTTCAGATGTCGTGTTCCTCAAATCCAAGCTCTGATTCTTCAACTTGTTATTGGCAAAGTTCCTGTAGAGAGATCTCATTGTGGGTTACACAGTCAGGTCTTCTCCAGTACTAATAATTTTACATCCAATGATGCACTTATCAGTACTCGCTAAAACATGCATTGAATGAAGTTGGTCCAATGTCACATGCAGCCAGGATGCAATATTGTCGAAGCTTTGAGCACCTCAAGAATGAGATGGTATGACCTTAGATATTTGTATACCCGCAAAGCTCTCACTGTGCATAATTGTATTGTGAACCAAATGCCTGGACTGAAAAATGAACGAAAAAATCTTAAATGGTACTTACACAAGTTGAAGATTTTGGAAGCCTGAGATCAGTTCAGCTGGAAAAGGATGACTCAAATCATTACTCTCCATTGTCTTTGCAATCCATTCCGTAGATTGAGTCTTTGACAAGGTTCTACAAGCTGAAAATTTTATACTGTGCAGACTATGGAGCTATGGACCTTCAGAAGTATCAAACAATGAGCACAAGTTTGGTATAAGGCTAGCAAATCCATGGGAAAGAAAACTAACCACTTTGCATAGTTTTTGAGCCATGATAGACATTCATAACATTGTTCCTTGATCAATTGCACTTTGACTATGAGTCAAAACAATAAGGCAAAACAAATGTAGTTGCTTAGCAAAAAGGAGCTTACAATTGTTGAAGAGATGAAAGCTTGGCCATGGTGGACAGAAATGTTCCAGAAAATTTGTTGCATGATAAGTCCAACACAATGACCTCTGCTTGAATCCCCCAAAGTTATTAGGAAGCAATTCTCCAAATTGATTATCACTTCGGTTCATGGCAATCCTCGCAACAAAATACAAATAAGAATAAATGAATTTTGCTTTCATTGAAGAAGATCTCCACTCAAGCTTAAAATTGAGTTCAAAGAGGTTCAAGCTAATGTGGGTTCCTTGCCTCACTTTGTAGCTATGGGAAACATCAAGAAGGTTAAGATCATGAAGATCAAAGACTAAGTGGGATTAAGTAGCTTGGGTTAGTGAGTGGTTGGGGGCTAATCCACTCAATTATCGAAGGGATTTCTATGAAGGGATTAGGATAAGGGCCCTATTTTCTAAGGGTCAATGTGAGCCTTGTGTGGTGTGTGAAGAAGGTGGATTAAAAGAGGTGTTGGGGGACTTTTATGGCATTCAAGACTTGTGTAGAATGGGAGGAGAATGGAGAAATGTGTATGTACTTTGTGTGTGATTTTAATGGAAGATGGTTGAAGGACCCGAGTTTTTTGTGTTATATTTTTTATTTTATTAAGAAGTGTGGAAGGTAGAGTAGTCAATATTGTACACGTAAGATGCTTCTTTGAGATGTTATTCTTGCATTTCTTCTAGGACAGAAAGTAACAAGGCATACCACTTGGTAGCATGTAAACATTAAATTACAAGTTGACATAGGAAGGTTGCAGCTAATCCTTGATGGTGGAAAGCAAGGAAAAAAAGCCAAGAAGTAGCCGCCTCTAGACTAAAAGGTATTGTTGCAAGCAGTAGGCATTAACTATGGGGGAAGGTAATTAGTTGTAAACAGTAAAAAGTAGAAGGGGAACCTTCTAAGGTTTTGCAAATAACAAGCAAATTCATTCAAAGACCTACAAGAAAGGATGGACAATAATGTTAAAAGATCTATAAATCCCACTAGGCAATATCTAAGGGCATTGAAGGCCATGCAAAACCAGGGAGAGTAACTATTCTCGAATTCTAACCATTTTTCATGTTGCACTTTTCTATTATCGCCTTCTACCCCCTAAATTAGACTACTTAGAAAAAGGTATGTCTATTCTTGGATAACAAATCCTTACCTTCCTTATTCCTCTTTGTGTGACTTCTTACTTACTACTTAAGTAATTATAATAAAGTGAGCTAGTAGTTTCTTTTTGTTGAATAATAAGGTGTTGACCTTGTCCCTTTAGTTTCACCTCCTAGAAGGCAATAATGATTAGGGGCTACAATTTCACCCCTTAACAATTATCTCATGGGCTACCAAGATTTGTCAACAAAAAAAAAGACTAGATAAATGATTATGAAAAATAAACGCCTCCATGGATGAAATGATAAACATTCTCATATTATGATTTTAGCACCATATTGCAGCTTACAACATCCAATGATATTACATATAACATTGCACACATCCAATCATTAGTTACTAATGTACTTTATGCCGTTGGCCCAAGTGTGAACACATTGAGGTTTCCACTAATTTTTCCTTTTTAACCCAATTTTTGCAATTCGTTTGAATTTCCAACAACAAAATCCACTCAAATATCAATATCCACCACATTTTAGCATATACATACTCACATCACAAATTGCTTTTGAACTTGAAGGTAATGAATACAAAACTTGAGGGGTAGCCACCAAGATGAATGTGGTCAACATAAGGCATTCGAAAAGAAACAGATAACCCCAAGAAATTTTGGATGGATTTTAAATTAAATTTCAATTTCAACAATGTTCAAGTGATGTTGAAAAAGCCTACCAAAAAAGCATTGACCATACTCCAAGGGACTTGCAAAGGGTGCTAGTTGTTTGTAAGTCTATAGAAAGAAAGGAAAAAAACTTGAATTCTAACAAAAGAAATTGCAACTAAATCAAACTTATGTGAAATTGAAAGCTTGACATATTAATTTTAAATCTACAAAAAGACTTAAGATTTTGATGAGAGAGATTTTTTTGTGCAAGACATAAAAAAAATAAAAAGATTTTAAAATATATGCATTTCAGTTATGTACATGAATTTGACCTTCAATCTCTAAAAAAATTGTTGACATGCAACATCAAATCTATTGGCAAGTTTATATATATATATATATGACTTGTGTCATGATTTCAACAATATCATCATCATATTGTAATTTATGGTGTAACTCAATGCATGTGAAAAAAAGAAGCAATAACATTGCAATTCCGCAAATGCTCTAAAAAAAACCAAACCCATATTTTTTTTTCATTATTACAAGTCAAAAAAAGTACACAAACATAAAGAAATGTACCCACTATGCCCGCAAAACTACTTCAACCATTAAATTTCAAATTCAATTACTAAATTACATTTGGAATTATCTTTTAAATCATTTTAAAAATTGTCTACGAACAACCATATTACAAATTTTGATAAAAAAAACCCCCATGGACAATTTTGATTATTTGGCATTGGAATTTCCAAGAAGGAAATGGATGTCACTTAACTTGGGTTCCATGAAATTGTGCACTACTGATGATTATCAATTATGTGAATACATTACATCATGTTAGGATGTGAGTAATTGAGGATGGAGTTATGTTTAATCCTATGTGATATTAATCTATATATGGAGATGTTGCATATTGTCAAGTGATTGTTGAAGGTTTATGATTAAATGTTCAAATGTTTGTCCTTGCACTTTGAAGTTTGTGAGATAGAAAGTTTGGGCAAGTGAGAGTTGATATCTATTGACTATAAATAGTTTGGAGGTGTTTGATTTTGATATGTGATGATGATATTAGAAGCTCCCTGATATGGGTACTTTTGGTATGACATTTTTAACAAGCCCCTCAAATCTTATGTCTTGTAAATTTATGTGTTATTCTATGAATTCATTAAAATTGACTAAAGCATTAATGGAGGGATGCATCATACAATCTTTCTATATTTTTTTGGCATCTTGGAGGGATATATTTTCAATGTAACTAATGCTTTTGTTAACAATCCCAATCTAAGATAATAAAATTTCCATTGTAATGATTTTCCTTTGTAGAATTTTTTTGTATATATTAAGTGTTGAGTTTTACTTATGGACATTTTTTTCCTTATAATTTATTTGACACCGTTATGTATGTAACATTTTTTTAATACATTATTTACAACAATAATGTAACATTTTTGTTTTGATGTGTTTGGATGGATATCCATCATGTAATGGTTATGGCATTTTGTAATTCATTGTGATGAACTATGAAAGTTGTGTCTTCCATGGATCATCATACAAGTTGACATTTAAATTAAATAGAATTTTTTTTCTAATTTAAAATATTTTCAATTTGAAGGCTTTTTAATAGAGTACATACCATATTGAATGTCTTTGTTTTGTTTCATATACTCTGTGAGGATAACACTATTTGGTTTAATGTAATTTTCCCAAATGCTTTTCCATATGACTTTGATTTGAAATAATTTTGTGAACACAAAAATCAATTGAATGTTTGCTAAATATAACAATACATGACATTAATTAATGGAGATTGAAAAAAATATCCCATGAACATTATGTTAATTCCTCTAAATGGGAAATATTAAATTTTAATTTTTGCTATTTTAAATGTCTTGTGGCAAATAGAGTGCAACCTACCATTAATATTTCATTAATAATGATGAATTGGAATTGGGCCATATTTTATGATTGAATTGGGTTTGCTTATATTGAAATTGTGTTGAGAATCTCAATAAAGAATGGATCATTGTTCCATTTATTAATAAGGTTTCATTTACAATGTATGCTCCAACTCAAAGTTTTTTTTTATTTTTTATTTTCATAAAATAATCTTGGACAACTCTAATTATTTTTTATTTAACTTTTGCTAATGCATGCAACTCCTCTTACATATTGCAACAATTGCATATTTGTTATACTTCCAATGATTTTTTTGAATGAAAAAGCTTGTAAATTATTTTCTTTTTCTTTTGTCATGTCTTTAATGGATAATGGAAAATAAATATTTTTTGATCAATGAAGGTTATAATTTTCCTACTTTTCAATATCATATGATTGCATGTCATTAAATGGCAAGTGGTGCAATTTAGTTTCTGAATTTTGATTTACATTTGCAAGGTGAAAATTATTTAAGGTGTACCACCAAGGACAAAAAAGGCCTAATATTTACTACAATATATTTTTCCTTTATATTTTGATCTCTATCAAAACTAATGAATCAAAATGTGTCAAATATTTTGTAAATACCATATTTTGGACCATTACAATCTTAGATTCCATCATAATCATCCATAAATGTGTTTTTACATGATAGAAAAGGACAATGTAAAAAATACAGAAGATGGTGACATTATGTCATGATTTTGATACACCTTAAAAAAAATTGGACCCTACACGGGTCTTGTTTGAATATGGATGTGAAAGTTTTAACATTATTATATTAGGGTTTGGCCACACTCATTAAAATGGACATGATACACCCATTTTGTGTTGGGCATCATGTCATCATCCATCTTAATGCATTGGTTTTGTCCATCAAGATGAACTCCAAAAAAAAAATACTAAGGCTACCCATGGATGCATGGTGATCCAAAATGAATTTAGTTGTCGTAGTTACAATAATTGAAAGTTTTCAATCATCAAACCTATGACAACTAAAACTTGTTGGTCACCATTTTTAGGGCAACTAAATATTTTTGGTCACCATTTATGTGGCGACCAAATCATTTCAATCACCAAATTGTGTTGGGTAATAAAAATTATAACATGCATTCCAATCCACTTTTTCTTTGGAAGCATGTGGGTTTTGCGTTGTTTAACAAGTAATGAATACCATATACCTTGGAAAAGAAAGGTGAAACTTTTATGAGTGTTTGAAGTTTTAAATTATCCTATATTGAATTTGCAATTAGTGTTGAATTTCATTTTGTAGCCCTCAAGTTGGAATCTAACCATATTATATATATTAATCCCTTAATCAAATATACATTTGTTTTGTATATTCGATCGACAATAGGTGAAACATGTGGGATCCATAGTATTTGATGACCTTGGACAAGTCAAAGAAGGTGGACTATAAGTTTTACAACACTTAGTCATCCCATACCACAAATATAATTTTTTTTTCCATTTGGGTTATCAATATGATGATAGTGGGTGAGTTGGTGTGGCAATATGTTCAAAGGCACATGCACAAATGAAAGCATTATTTACTAGTTGTGGGGGAATTATCCTTTGACCACTAGGCAACATGTTTATAATAGCCCCTAACAGGTCCCTAGAAAATGTGGCCATTGAAACACCAAACCCCTTAGTGGAGGGAAAATATATTTCAAGGTTTCAAGTGGAAGGGGTTCAAATTTCCACCCCACATACAAACAACACAAAAGGTCTTAATAGATCCACAAATAATGGCACTTGATTTTTCCAACATGTTTCATTATTAGGATTGAACTCAACCAAAAAACAAAAGTTGGACAAAAAGCAAGCAAAAAACATTTATCAAGCAAACATCACTTTCAATGTTGTGTGACACTGAGTGTTCATAGAAGCTATGAAAGCAACCTTCAAATCTTGAACCTACTACAAACCACCATCATTTTAAAAATTATTATTCGAACAAATTATTACAAAAGCAAAATAGACAACTTTTGTTAACACATTGCATGGCACCTATCATCACATTATCAAATCATGATCAATCATGACATGGGATTATGAGAGAACAAATGCCATATATTTGTTAGGTGAGGAAAATAGAATATATCATATGGATATTGCTAAATTACCAAAGGACTTGTTGTATAAAAGCATCCCCATGACCTACATCATGAATGAATGTGTCATGAACGAGGAGCAAGTGTTCATAACCTAGGATCACAATGGTGTCAATGTCAAATATCTCCCATGCATGTTTGAAGGCCTATATATTTTAAATGTCATGAATATGCTTGAAAAATTGTTATACAAGGATATCCCCATCACCTTTTATGTCATGGATGAAGAGCAAATGTTCATAGCCTAGGATCACAATGGTGTCAATGTCAAATATCTCCCATGCATGTTTGAAAGCACATATATTTTGAATGTCACGAATATATTTGAAAATTTGTTGTACAAGGACATCCCCAAGGAACTTCATGTTTATGACACATGTGATTACTTCAGCACAATATGACCATTGAAACAATGTCAATAATAAAACACATAATTTTTTTATGAATGTACAAATGCACATTTCTATAAATAAAGGATAGTGGTATCCTCACATGTTAAACAAGTGAACCATGATTTTATTTTTCAATTTTTTCTTACTTGAAAACTTGTAAAATCAATTTGAATGATTTTTCAAAAACATAAACCATTTTCTATATGTTGAGAAAGTATCCCATCCCCTCTTCAAAAGAAGGAGGAAAAAAACCCTAAAAAAATAATTAAATAGTAATAATAAATAAAGAAGACAAAGGAAAAAAAGGAAATAGAAAAGAAAAATTAAAGGGGGGTGGGGGGGGAGATAATGAAGAAAAAAATTCCACGCATACTATGTTAGAACATTTTGTGTAAATATCAATTACATATCAACTAAAGGGGAAAAAACAGAAGGAGAAAAAAGAAGAAGAAGAGTAAGGAAAAAAGGGGGGGAAGAAAGAAGTGGATGGAAGAATGTCAACAAGGGAAAAAAAAGGGGGGGGTAGGTGAAGAAAGAAAAAATAGATGGGAAAAAAAATAGGAAGAAGAAAATAAAGTGGGGGAGTGGAGGAGAATGCAAAAATATTTTTAAAAATAAAAAAAAATGGAGGGAGGGAAAAAATCAAGGAGAAAAAAAAGAAAAGGGGGAGGAAAAAACAAACCTTTTAACAACCAAACCTAAATAATCAAGTTTCAATTGTCGTCTAACAAGGTTTAGCGATCAAATTTGGTCACTACCCCCCAATATTGATTGAATTTTATTCACATTGATCCAATGGGAACCAAATTTTGTTCACACTTGTCTAGTGGCAAATGAAGTTTTGATTCAAACTTGAAAATACATGAATAAAAAACAACAAAGTTTTGGATTCATTTTTGGCCTCGTATTTCCCATTTGGGTTTTGTGTCTTTGGTTGCACATTCATAACCTTTACATAAAACCTTGGGTGAGCTAAGGTGGGTGAAACTTGGATTGGGGGGGGGGGGGGGGGCAATTAAACTCTAACCTCTCAAAACTTTAATTGTTCATAACAATTAATGCTTGCAAAGTCTTTGAGTTTTCTACTAACCTTAAACCTTTAGCAATGTCATCCATGCAACCATTAGGGGGAAATTTGACTTTAACCCCCCAAACCATTTTTCTGTAACATTTGGCGATTGCATGCAAGGCCTTGTAATGACCCATTGCCCAACATGCAAAAATGAAAATCATCAAAAATATTTGAAAGTGACAACAATGCATCGACCCAATGTCAAAAGTGATAAAGGCTTATGAACCATGATCCCAAAAAAATTACCATGCAACAATTCCAAAATATTGTCTTGGATTTTTTCCACAAGAATTCAATCGCTTAATTTGAAATCACTTTTGTGAACAAACAAGTATCTAACATAAACAAATACAAACAGGTCATGGAAAATTAATTTTTCGTGGAACTAAATGATTCCCCAAAATATATAAAATTGTTAAATTCAATTGGGTTTTTGGAATGACTTGATTGCAAGCTCTCAAATGTGACACAATGGTTTGAAATATTTTATCCATAAAAAGAAAAATCACATTAGACTATGATAGTGACAGAGTTGTGAGATAAAGTGGCATGGTGGCCAAATTCAACAAAAAAATTTCAAAAAAGAAGGCAAAGTTGGCATTGTGGATGCAGAAAAGGTTCAAAACCTTCTTTCCAGAACTAGAAACCAAAGTGCTTTGTGGATTCCAAACCACAACAATTGTGCAACCTTTGTCAAGTGGGGGTAATTAAGGTGGTTATGGTGTGGTGTGCAAGGTGTAAATTGAAAGGTTTGATCACATCTTAAACACCACTAAATTAATGGGAAAATACCAAAAACAAATGATAAATGAGAAACGCACAATCAATGTTTAGTAAAAATGTTAACTTGCCCATATGAATATTTATATGTCATCAAACTCTTAGCCATCCAATTAAACATCATGAAAGCTTACACACTGTAGTGGAATGGGGGCACATTTTGAAAAATGTTGGATTATAACAAAAAATATTCACCCATTCTAGACAATCGAATGTTGTTGTGGCAAAAAGGCCAAATATGGAAGGGCAAATATGACTTGTCACCTTTAAGCAAAATCATGTGAAACTAGCATTGGCATTCATGAACATTATGAATGTGGTACACCAATCTAAAATTTTATAGATGATTCATCAAAGGATAATATCATGTTGCATTTTTCGACAAATAAATCAGATGTTGTTTACATTGGCATGTGTGATTGAAATGAAGCCACACGCATGCAAAAGGTGACCCCATTTTTCTATGTGTTTGCTAGGGAACAAAATCTCATCAATGTGAGAAACGTGCATTGGTGGGTGGCCCCAAAATTAATTATTGTTCATGGTGAATTAGGAACTCCAAAATTCCCTTCAACAAATAGCCAAACAAAACCAAACAACTTTGAAGTTTAAAGCATATTTGGTGGGCAAGTTTGCAAATGTGATATAGGCTAAAGATTGGGATGTAGAATATTTCGTGGACAATTCAACCAAGATGTCATTTGACAAAGTGATTCGTAACATGTCGAGCCAAATCCAAAGGCACAATGAACCATTCAACATGTTATCGACATGTTGATGGGGCTTCCATACAACTAGACTCCACTTGAAAATGTTATAAAAGGCAATCATAGTTTGTTTATATATAATTTTTTTGGACAAAGAAAATGAAATTTGGCCCAAAAAAAACATTGGATGAAAACCCTTAGACCCATTTTTGTCCATCGTCAGTCATTGTGTGGAGAATGAAAATGTTGGCAATTAGAAAAAATTTACTAATGACTAAAATCTTGGCGACAAAAAAATCTATGGTGATTGAAAAAGGTGGCAATTGGAAATGTTAGCAACTCAAACTTTTGCAATAGAAAAATCTATGACAATTGAAGAAAATGATGATTGAAACTTGAGTGACAAAAAAATTTGTGGCAATAAAAGAATTTGAGGTGACCAAAAAGGTGGCAACTAAAACTTTAGTGATGGAAAATTCCTGGCAATCAAAAGAGGTGACAACCAAAAAAGGTGGTGACCAAAAACTCCTAATTATGGCAACCGAAAGCCCATTTGAGTCACCACAAGGTGTATGACAACCAAAATGGGTTTAATTTCAATTGCGTTAATTATCGTTGGGCAACTCAATATGGGTTTTGACCTAGGTTGACCTATGTGGACATTATCCTAATTGATGTTGGGTTGTGTCTGAAATGGACACGTTGTGTCATGACAAACATTTGGACCCTAGGTTTAGCATTTGAAGAAGTTTTAAATCTTGATTCCATGGTTTGATAAAGTTTGAAGTGTAACGATGAAAATCATATTGTGAAATTTGATGTTTCAATCCTATCCTTTTTTTTCCCATTATTTTTAAATGTTTTGTCATTTCAACTACATAGGTCTTAATGTTTGTGTTACATAACAAATATTTTATTTCTATTTGATCAAGCTAAGCTTGATATATATGTTGGTTCATTCTTTACGGTATGAATGTTTTGTTGGAGTCCAATTTCATCCTAGTAAAAAAATGCATTGTTGGTTTTTCTTTCAATGTTTCTTTATCAAATTCAATTTGTTTTGAATCTACTATCAATAATTTATTTGCATCTTTTGATTCTTTGCATTTGTGCAATATATATATATACAAAATTGAAAAATGTTAAATACAATTTGTCTAATGTTATTTCCCATGATACAATGAAATCTTTTTTTATATCAAGAACAATACACCATGCCATAAATAAAATTCAAATTGTTTAATCATAGTTTTCTAAATTGTTCTTTTGTGATGGTATTGTTTAACTTTGTAAAACTAATATGTTTGATATTTTATATTCAAAAAGATTGTGGACGTTGGATCAAAGATAATATTGTGTAACTTTGTTAAACTAATATTTTCAATATTTTATATTCAAAAAGGTTGTGGGTGTTGGATCGAAGGTGTTCCTTGTGAGGTCTATAACAACAAGTGTTGATTTTATTTATTGTATTGCAGAATTCATATGGACATAGAAATCCATATGGTCCATGAAATCTTGATGATTTGAACCAATGACCAAATTAGAACCTTCTTCCCCATGTTTTTACATTGGTTAGATTGTAGCTAGAATCCTTAAAATATAACTACCCAAATTACACAATTCTACCTATTCAAATCTTTGAGACATATAGACATAATGTGTGTATATAAATCCTTAGATGCTTATACATGTGATTATATACTTTTTTATACAAAAAAATAATATATTTTTCATATGTTTCATTTTCAAATATGATAAAACAATATTCCAAAAAACACACACACACACACACACACACATCTAATGATAACAAAGTTGATTGATTAGATATAAACTATCTATTTTCTTACAACGACAAGTTTTATTTTCCAAATAATTGCATACATGTTTTATCACATTGAGGACGCTTGATCTGAAAGCCAAAAAGCTTAGTTATCCCAGTTTCCAGATACTTAACCTTAGAAAAACCCACCCACATGGTTCTTTGGAACCCACCCCCGCACCCAACAAAATCAACAGAGTTGGTACATATAACTTACTAACTCTGAGCAAGATTGCATTGAATGAAGAGAGTTGCATACAGGGAATTTGATTGAACATCAGAAGACGGGGATTTCACAAAACTAAAGTCTTCCATTGTGTGATTCTATGAGCAAATTCCTACAGGGAATTCACATGTAAGCTTCCTCAGCTACCACTAGGCGCTACCTACTCTAGCTGACCTGATCATTATAGTGGTCATTGTGTCACCCAGCGTGTTAGAAAACTGACCTGTGAAAGGAGCCAGTACGTATTGTATGGTCGAAGGTGTTGTCACGATTAGTTGATGGACCAAGTGACTGCCTGTGTTGCAATAGCCAATCTCTTGCCATGTAAACCAATTGCCATTGACCACTGAAGGTACTGCAGCTTGTGCTATCCTTCAACATTTGTGAGACATTCCGAAGCTGGCTTCACAGCTCCTCGCTGATGCTCCTCTGGTTCCAGTCAATTTCTTTTAACAACCTGCATGCATTGTTTGACACCATCCTCCAACCCATCTATCTGCCTCTGACACATAAGCTTCTTACCAGAAGGATTTTCCCTTTGAACCTTAAAACTTCCCTGCTTCCAAACCAACAGTAAGCTCAAAATACTTTTGAGGTTTTGACTGCAAATTGCATTTATTTTCCTCTTTTCTGTCAACTTGCAATAAGTTTGTCTACAGAGCCTGCAGCTCTCCGAACTTGGGCTCAATGTCATGGAGTGCGACAGTTGCTTCTGAAATTGTAACTACTTGTGAAGGCTCCTTGCAATAAAAAAATTCTCCTTCTGTTGAGGTGAAAAAGGAGCAGGCCTCTAAACTGGAAAGGCACCTCTTTGGGGCATAGAAACCATCTTCTGAAATCTAGCTACATGTTGTGGGTGTAAGAGCTACCTGAAAAATTGGAACTTCCCAGTGTGGAAAAACATGCCCTTAAAAAGTAAAACAACTCTTCTGGACGAAAAAACAAAAAAACAAAAAAACAACTTCCAAAGCCTTTGCATTGTTATGCATCATAACAGCAGCCTGCAGCTCAAGAGAATGAAAATCCCTAACTACCCTCCTCCTGTGATTCTCGAAGGACATCAGTGAGAATGTCTTCAGGAGCTGGTACTCCAACATCCTCCATTTCTGTGATGATGTTGATAGCTGCATCTTTCTCCCCCAGCCTCAAACACAGGCTCACAGCATCGGAATACAACTTGCTGCAGTTTGGCACAACATTCTCAGCATCAATCAAACTTGTCTGTACCCAGAAAAAGACACTGCATGGCATCTACCACATTTACTCAAAAGTTAAAAGAGCTGGATGAGGGTGGTGGTTCTACCTGCCAAATACATAGCCAAGCTTGTGTGAGTGTTGAAGAAGTGAGATAATGGCTTCAGGCCATGGAGTTCGCATGGCTGCACGGACTAGCGTCCCACAGTCTCCAATTGTTGGAACTTCTCCAAGCTCTTGCACCTGTTTACAAACAAAAAACCCTCCATTAGGATAGGTCACAAGACATATGTGATATATGCACGTGTATTGTCTCCTGAACAGGCTGCTACATGACATCTTTTTGTCATTCCTGCAGTAAGCTGCCTAATGGGTATGCAAAAGACAGATGACCTTGAACATGATTTCGATACCAAGTTGCACTTCCTTCTCCTGGGACCATTCCTCAGGCTCCAGCTCCCGCAGTTCACGTTCCCATGTCCAGCCCCACACATCTGCTATCGTATACAGCTCTGCCACATCAAATCGTTTCTCTGACTTCAACATTTCAATCTTCTCCTCCAGAGATAGCCCCAGCCACTGCCCTTCCCTCCTCTCTGGATCCTTCATTTCCTGCTTGCATGTGGCACAAGAAAAATCCATAAACTTAGATCAAAACCATCTGGTGAAAAATCCTACTGAAATATGTCAAGTCCTGTATTCAAACATATATAGATCCACTCATTGGCAATATGAAGATCCACTCTAATGCAAGTAACCCTGATGAAACTGCCATGCAACAGTATTTGTCATCGAACAAACCACAGAGTGTGAATTCCACGTACCACTTTCTCTGGGAAATCCTTCTTGTTCTTCAAGAGCTGCATGGCAAGCATTCCAGGGGGCTCTGTCTCCTCAATCTCACCACCATCTTCCACTAAATAGTCTGCCTCCTCTCCTGCCTCAACATCCTCATCCTCGTCTTCTTCTTCTTCATCATCTGTGAAGGCATCTTCATCTGTGTCCAATGAAGCCTTCATGATATCACTTTCAGTAATGTCTCCTTCCGTCAAATCCTCTCCTGTGAACCTCTTTCTCCAGAACTCTGAGTTCTCATTTTTAAGGTTCAATCTCTCCATAAACACATCCAAATCGTCATCATTTGTCTGGAAGTGAGCAAACAACAAGCAGTTTCCTACATCAGAATAGTGCACGATGCATATGTAGATGCTAAAAGCAGGAGGAAGGATTAGAGATAAATCACGAAAATGACATAGTTAGTGAAGACAAAACATACCTCTTCAATTTCTTCCTCAGAAGGTGGAACCCAGAGGGGTCGACCTCGGGCCCTGTTGATGCGCCGAGCCTTTTGCACCCGCTGATACAAGACTGGTCGGGTGCCTTCTGTAGGAAGGCCTTGAGCCTCCAATTCCTCCTTTAGCTCTATTACAAGCATCTTGCTTGCTGCCTTTGGCTTCTTCACTTGAAAATTTGAGTCCCCTAGGGTTTCTCTCACCAGTCTGAAAAAGCAACAAGAATCAGACTGAGAATCAGACTGAGAATCAGACTGAGAATCAGACTGAGAATCAGACTGAGAATCAGACTGAGAATCAGACTGAGAATCAGACTGAGAATCAGACTGAGAATCAGACTGAG
>Ga0116231_10007275_pt1 | contig 20420 bp, 15 predicted proteins | sample S1TSphgellanicum_2_FD_89695 | JGI IMG/M metagenome (GOLD analysis project Ga0116231, IMG submission 89695) | Host-associated microbial communities from peat moss isolated from Minnesota, USA - S1T2_Fd - Sphagnum magellanicum MG | ecosystem: Host-associated > Plants > Peat moss > Unclassified...
ATGCAGGCGTCATGCTGCCCGCGCAGAAGATGCCCGGTCTTGCGCGCCGCAATGCCGGTAATCCACTGGCTCTCGCCGGCCCTGGTGGCGATCCTGCCATCCAGCGTGCTCGCCAGCTTAAGTGTCACCAACGGCCGGCCAAGTTTTACGCGGGCAAAAAAACCGGCCAGCCCCTCGGCCGCCTCAGCCGCTGAAACGCCGGTCTCGACCTCGACCCCAGCTTCGCGCAACCTGGCAAGTCCCCGCCCATCGACCCGCGGATCAGGATCGCCGCACGCCACCACGACGCGCGCCACCCCCGCCGCTATCAGCGCATCCGCGCACGGCGGCGTCTGCCCGACATGGCTGCATGGCTCCAGCGTCACATAGGCCGTCGCCCCGCGCGCCGCCGCCCCGGCCATCGCCAGCGCCACCGTCTCCGCATGCGGCCTGCCGCCGACGCCGGTGCGGCCACGGCCAACCACAGCCCCATCCGAAACCAGCACACAGCCTACCGACGGGTTTGGCCAGCACGCGCCTAAGCCGCGGCGGGCCAGGCTGATGGCCATGCCCATGAACGCAGCAGCGTTCATAAGGAAGAAGTTCTTTTTTGAAAAAAAGAACCAAAAAACTTTTGGAAATTTAGCGATGGGCCTAGCATCACCAGGACCACCGCGCCCAGGATCAACACACTGGACACGAACTCACGCACGCCAAAATGTTCCCCGGCCAAACCAACACCAATCGCCAGCGCCACCAGCGGGTTCACATACGCATAGGTGGAAACCCGTTCCGGCCGCCACACCTGGTTCAGCCACCCGTAACTCGCAAACGCAATCAGCGACCCGAACACGATCAAATACCCAAGCCCCAGCACCGAACGCGCCGACACCTGCGCCAAAAACCCAGCCGACCACTCGCCCCGCAGCCCCCCGGCCGCCAGGCACATCGACCCGCCGATCAGCAGTTGCAACGCACTCCCCAGCATCGCCGAAGACGCGGACGGCCAGCGCCGCGCCACCGCCGCCCCCAGCGCCCAGCCGACATTACCGACCATCAGCGCCACACACCCCATGCCGCTCATCCCGCCCCGAGGATCCGCGAGCACAAACACCCCGGCAAACCCCAGCACCAGCCCCGCACAGGCGAGCGCACTCGGCCGGCGCGACGCGCCCAGGCTCCAGGCCGCCAGCGGCGTCAGCAGCGATACGGTGCAGCCCAGCAGGGCGGAGGCCGAACTCGCCACCCGCATCTCCGCCCACGCCAGCAGCCCATGGCACACCAGAAACAGCAAAGCGCCGGCCACCGCGGCCGAGGCAAACCCCCGCACCCCCGGCATCCGCGCCCCGCTCACCCGCGCCACCGCCAACAGAAGCGCCCCCGAAATCACCGACCGCAGGCCCATCGCCGTCCAGGGCGGAATTGTCTCCACGGCCAGGCGGATGGCGTAAAACGTCGAACCCCAGATGAGGCAGATCGCCCCATAGGCAGCGAAAGGCGCCAGACCTTGCCGGTCAGGCGCATCGATCATGGTGGCGGACATGGATAACACTTGCGTCAGGGAGCCAGCCAAATGGGGGTGCATCCCCCCGCCTCCCAGGTGAAAAGCGCCCGCCGGTGCACGCTTTGTCGGATGAGCAGGTATTCCAATTGCTTGATGCTGAACCGCAGCACCACAAATTCGGCGAACGCCGCTGTATCGTCCAACGTTTGCCCGGCCTCGTCCGGGTCACCGATCACGCAGCCCGGACCAGGCATGGCGCGATAGGTTGAGCGGGATGCCGGCCGCAAGGCCGACCACGCCGCCCGCGCCACGCTATCGCCGGCATGCATGGCGATGCTGCCTTCCAGGCGCAGTTGCTCGCTGCTCGAAGCGTTCCAGGCATGCAAGCCAGCCAGCGGGCTCGCCTGCAATTCGGCAAATTTAGCCGAGCGCCTGTCCGTGTGCAGGTCGAGCGTGAGTCCATGGGGATCGAACGCCCGCAGCACCAGCGTGCGCACGCGCGGCTGACCACCCGCCGCCACGGTGCCAAGCGACACATGCCGCCACGGGCTGCCCGGCTCCGCCGCCCCCTCGCCCAGCGCGCCGAACGCGGCCCGCAGCACATCATTTAACGCTTGCGTCATGCCCGGCCTTTCTTTCTCGTCCGCGACAAGCCAAAAGGACTATTGCAAAAATATGGTGCGGTGCGGTGATGGAGGGTGGAGTGGCATTCGAGGGTAGCCAGACCGGGACGCGCGTCGAAGCGCACGGTTTGCAGATCGCACGCGCTCTGTATGATTTCATCGCCAACGAGGCCGTCACCGGCACCGGCGTCACCGCCGATCATTTCTGGGAGCAGTTTGCCGCCATCCTGCGCGACCTCGGCCCTCGCAACCTGGCCCTGCTCGCCCACCGCGACGCGCTGCAAGCCAAAATCGACGCCTGGAACATCGAGCACCGCGGCGCCCCGCACGACCCTTCCGCCTACGAGGCGTTTTTGCGCGACATCGGCTATTTGCAGCCCGAACCGCCGGCCTTCAGCATCACCACCGCCAATGTGGACAAGGAGATCGCGCAAATCGCCGGCCCGCAACTGGTGGTGCCGATTTCCAACGCCCGCTACGCGCTGAACGCCGCCAACGCCCGCTGGGGCAGCCTCTACGACGCGCTCTACGGCACCGACGCCATTCCCGCCACGGCCGGCGCCGAGCGCAGCCGCCGCTACAACCCGGTCCGCGGCAAGCGCGTGATGGAACGCGCCCGCGCCCTGCTCGACGATGCGGCCCCGCTCGCCGACGGGCTCTATGAGGACGCCACCGGCTTCGCGGTCGCCAACGGCCGCCTGAGGGTCATCCTCGGCGAGTCGGAGTCGACTCTCGCCCAGCCCGAAAGATTCGCAGGCTATGGCGGCGATGCCGCAAACCCGTCGGAAATCGTGCTCAAGCACCACGGGTTACATCTGATCATCCGCATCGACCGCGCGGACGGCATCGGCGGCACCGACCCGGCGGGCATTGCCGACGTGCTGGTCGAAGCCGCCATCAGCACCATCATGGATTGCGAGGACAGCGTCGCCGCGGTGGACGCCGACGACAAGGTCGAGGTTTACCGCAACTGGCTCGGCCTGACGCATGGCACGCTGTCGGCCACCGTCAGCAAATCCGCCGGGAGTGTGGAGCGCACCCTGGCGCCGGACCGGGTTTTTACCGCGCCCGACGGCGGCACGCTGACCCTGCCAGGCCGCAGCCTGATGCTGCTGCGTAATGTCGGCCATCACATGTACACGGACGCGGTGCTGGATGCGGATGGGGTGGAAATCCCCGAAACCTTCCTCGATTGCGCTGTGGGCGCGCTGATCGGCACGATCGATCTGCGCGGCACGCCAAAACTGCACAACAGCCGCGCCGGCTCGATCTATATCGTCAAGCCGAAGCTGCATGGGCCGGAGGAGGTGGCGTTCGCCTGCGAATTGTTCAGCCGGGTGGAGGATCTGCTCGCGTTGCCACGTAACGCGCTGAAGATGGGCATCATGGATGAGGAACGGCGCACCAGCGCCAACCTGGCCGCCTGCATCCACGCTGCGCGCGCGCGCGTTTTTTTCATCAATACCGGCTTCCTCGACCGCACCGGCGACGAAATCCACACCTCCATGCGGGCCGGCGCCATGGTGCGCAAGGACGACATGAAGGCGACCGACTGGCTCGCCGCCTACGAGGACCAGAACGTCGATATCGGTCTTGCCTGCGGCCTGCCCGGCCGGGCGCAGATCGGCAAGGGCATGTGGGCCATCCCCGACCATATGGCCGACATGCTGGCGCAAAAGATCACCCACCCGATGGCCGGCGCCAGCACCGCCTGGGTGCCCTCGCCGACCGCCGCGACCCTGCACGCGCTGCATTATCACGCCGTGGATGTCGCCGCCCGCCAGGCCGAACTCGCGGCAAGACCCCGTGCCGCCTTAGGCAAACTACTGACCGTGCCGGTGGCCGAAGGGGCGAACTGGGCGCCTGCGGATGTGCAGCAGGAGCTGGATAATAACGTCCAGAGCATTTTAGGCTATGTGGTGCGCTGGGTGGACCAGGGTGTGGGCTGTTCCAAGGTACCGGATATTCATGATGTCGGGCTGATGGAGGACCGCGCCACGCTGCGCATCTCCAGCCAGCACATCGCCAACTGGCTGGCGCATGGGGTGGTGACGGACGAGCAGGTCGAGGCATCGCTCCGCCGCATGGCGGTGGTGGTGGACAAGCAGAATTTTTTCGATGCCGCTTACACCCCGATGGCCCCGCGGTTTAATGGCCCGGCCTTCCTCGCCGCCCACGACCTGATTTTCAAAGGTCTAGAACAGCCCAACGGCTACACCGAATATATTTTGCATAACCGCCGCCGACAGGCCAAGGCGGCGCATCGCCAATCGTAGGCCGGATGCGGCAGCCTGCATATCTGTTCCGTTGACGTTACGGACCGGCTGGTGTTGCCTCAGCGGCGATGGCCGCATCCAGCCCCACCGATCATGACGCACTCTACCACCGGCTGTTCAGCCATGCTGGGGTGGTTGCTCAGTTGCTGCGTGGGTTCGTCGATGGCCCGTGGCTTGCCGATCTCGATCTGGACGGCATGGAGCGCCTGAACGCCAAATTCCATGCCGATACCGGCGACCGGCGCGACGGCGACATGGTCTGGCGCATCCCGCGCCGCGACGGGCGGGATTTCTATCTGGTGTTGCTGCTGGAATTCCAGTCCAGCACGGACCGAACCATGGCGTTGCGGGTTCTGACCTATGCGGCGCTGCTGTGGCAGGAACTCGTGCGCGAAAAGCGTCTGACGCCCGACGGCATGCTGCCGCCGCTGCTGCCGGTGGTGGTCTATAACGGGGTTGCGCGCTGGGGGGCGCCGGTTGATCTGCGCCGGTTGGTGGGGCTGCCGAAGGGCTCGAAATTATGGCGCTGGCAGCCCGGGTTGCGGTATCATCTGATCGATGCCGGCGCTTTCAGCGATGCCGATCTGGCGGCGCGGGAGGGCCTGCCGGCGCTATGGTTCCGAATGGAGGGTGCGGCCGGCCCGGCGCAGGCTGTCGTCGTCGCCGACGCGGTGCTGGCGTGGCTCGGACGTCATCCGGAGTTCGGCGCGGTGCGGGGGCTTTTCGCAGAATTGCTAGGCGCCATCGTGGCGCCGCTGCGCCCGGGGATCCGGGTGCCGGAAGATTTGCTGGAGGTGCGCAACATGCTGGCGACGCGGGCTGAAGAATGGATCCACAAGTGGGAACAGCAAGGGCTTGAGAGGGGGATGGCGAGAGGGCTTCAGCAGGGTCTGAAGCAGGGTCTTGAGCAAGGTCTGATGGCCGGCCAGCAGAAGGGAGAGGCCGCGCTGCTGTTGCGGCAGATGGAGCGCCGGTTTGGCACACTGCCGGGGTGGGTCACAGAGCGTGTTCTGGCAGCGGACACCCATGTGCTGGACCAATGGGGCGTGCGCATTCTTGATGCCGCAAGCCTGGAGGATGTCCTGAGCGACAATGCGGCTTAGCGCATAGCTATACTGACCGCAGCGGCCTCGTACTCCCACCTGCCTGGCAAAACGATGGCAAACAGGAAGAGGTTGGCCTGGTCAAGATGCGGGCTACGTCTTGCTGGGGGAAAGAGTGATGAGCATGCAACCGACAGGCATCATAGCCAGCACCGCCGAACGCGAACGCGAAGCGTGGGACGATGGCGCGCGCGGCAATGCATCCTGGTTCACCCTCTTCAGCAGCGACATCACCCCGACGACGGCGATGAGCGCGGGGATCATGGAGCTTCCGCCCAACGGAGGCACGCTTGAGCCACACCGGCATGAACCGGCCGAAATCTATTTTGTGGCGGAAGGAACTGGTGTTCTGACGATCGACAGCGTGCAGACCACGCTGACGCAGGGCATGGCGGCATTCATTGCGGGAAATGCCGAGCATTCCGTCCGGAACGAGTCGGCCGACACACTCAAAATATTTTATGTTTTTCCTACGGACTGTTTTGCCGACATTGTGTATCGGTTCCGGTAAAAGCCCTGTAGCCGTAGCGTGCCTTTTAACCCATCGGCACAGGGTGGAAACGTTCGAAGACATAGGTTGAACACCCCCGTGACAAGGGTCATGCTGTCTCAACGCGCCCCGGCCTTATGGGGCGAACGCTCAAGCGTGGGCTGATACGCTCCCCCGCTTGACGGAGAGTCGTTGGAAGTCGTGCTACATTTTGTCCATATGGGCGCGCGATAGGCGAAGCGAGGATCGCATCGTAGCATGCATACAAACATTGGCCGAAATCTGTCAGGGCGGTTCTTTCGGATTTGTGACGTTTTTGGCGTTGCCAGCGGGCTCACATCATCACGAACTCAGCGCGTGCCAACGGATGAGTTTCAAATCCAGCCGGCGCATCAGCCGCAGCCGCAGCAGCCAGAGCTCGGCTTCATTGACGAAGGCCGCCGCCGCCGCCGCCGCCGGGCGCACCCCTGCCTCCATGGACTTCACCGCGGCGCGCCAGCCTTCCAGCGTCTGGCTGACGTGGCGCTCCGAAATATCCTCGACCACGCGCACGTCGAATTTCTGGCCTTCCAGGGCCGAGCTGATTTCCGACAGGCGGGGCAGGGAGGGCAGCCGGTCCTCCAGGCGGCACCAGGCGCCGAACTCGCGGTCGCCGGCGGGCGCGGGTTTTTCGGCCACCAGCTCGGTCATGACGATCTGCGCCTGCGGCCGCAGTGCGCCGGCCAGGCTCTGGATGATCGGCAGCGGCGGCGCCCCGCGCATCGCCTCCAGCGCCAGCGCGTGATTGGCGCTGCGCGCCTTGAAACTGGGCCGCTCGCGCTCCCAGGAGGCAATCGTCACGCGCCCGCCGCGGTCGCCGGCCGGCCGCCGCGCCTCGGCCGCTGCCGCCAGCACCGGATCGGCCTCGAAACTGCTGACCCAGGATTTGAAATTTTTCGTAATCGTCAGCGCCGGCCCGCCCAGCCCGCCGCCCAACAGCAGCAGCGTGCTGTTGTTGTTCAGACCCAACGGCTTGGTCAGGCGCAGCGTTTCGGTGTCACCGCCGGGCGAGGCATAGCCTGCTCCCCAAAGCGATTCCACCGCCATCACCCGCTCCTCCGGCCAACGCGTTGGCACGCGCGGCGGCGGCGGCGTTTCGGCCGGCAACATAACCGCGGCCGAGCTTTCATCCAGACGCACCATCGGCTGCTGCAATTCGCCCTCCAGCGTGCTGATGCCGTCCAAACCCCTGGGCTTGAGCCAGTACGTGCCCCTGAACTGCTGCATGAGACCTCACCTGACCCAGGCAATGTCGGGGGGGCGGGTTAAGAAAGCGTGCCGCCATGGGGCGCGCAGGGGGATGGGCGCGGCGGCAAGGGCGGCGTAAGACAGGTGCATCCACCGCAGGCTGCCCCCCGATGAAGCGCAATGGTGCCACCTGGACCGCCTTCCTGGTCATGGCGTTTGCCGTGGTCGGCCTGGTCGGGGCCTTCGCCACCTACGCCGCACAAATTCCGTTCGAGCGCGCGCTGGCCAGAAGCGATGCGCTCGACCAGGCGGTGGCGCTGTCGCATCAGCCGGACGCGCAAGCCCGCCTGCAAGCCCTGCGCGACGCGCTGGGCGACAGCGCAGACCATGTTCTGCAAGGCCCCGGCGACATCGAGACCCGCGCGAGCGCCGAACGCATCCGTATGCTGGAGGCGTTCGGCCGCGAGTCCGAGGACATTGGCCTGCGGCTGCGGGTTGTCATTGCGGTCTTTGCCGCCGCCGCCGCCCTGTTCGGCGCCGCTGTGCTCGGCATCGTCCAGCGCAGCCCGTGAAGCCGGACCCAAGGCCCGATCCGGACGCGCTGCTGATCGCCGCCGCCCGTGAGGGAAGGGGGCGCCTGAAGGTGTTTCTGGGGGCGGCGCCGGGGGTGGGCAAGACCTACGAAATGCTGGCCTCGGCCCGTGCACTGCATGCCCAGGGGCGGGATGTGGTCATCGGCGTGGTCGAAACCCACGGCCGCGCCGAAACGCAAAGCCAGATCGGCAATCTGCCGATTCTGCCGCGGCGCACCATCGCCTACCGCGGCCAGGTGCTGGAAGAATTCGACGCCGATGCCGCGCTCGAACGCCGCCCCTCGCTGCTGCTGGTGGACGAGCTTGCGCATACCAACGCCCCCGGCAGCCGCCATAACAAGAGGTGGGAGGATGTGGCGGAGCTGCTGGAGGCGGGCATCGACATCTGGGCCACGCTCAATGTCCAGCATCTCGAAAGCCTGAACGACGACATTGCCCGCATCACCGGTGTGCGTGTCACCGAAACCCTGCCCGACCGGGTGCTGGAACTCGCCCAGGACATCGAATTTTTGGACATTAGCCCGGCCGAACTCCGTACCCGTTTGCGCGATGGCAAAATCTACCGGGCCGACGTGGCTGCGCGCGCGCTCGACAATTTTTTTCGCGAGGGCAATCTGGCGGCGCTACGCGAAATCGGCCTGCGCCGCGCCGCCCAGCGTGTCGATCAGGATGTGCAGGATTACATGCGCGCGCATGCCGTGGCCGGGCCCTGGCCCACCGGCGACCGCGTGCTGGCGCTGGTCGGTTTCGACAGCTCGGCCGAGGCGGTGGTGCGCCAGGCCAAGCGGCTGGCCGACGCGCTGCATGCGCCCTGGATCGCCCTGCATGTGGAGCGGCGGGACGGGCCGGAGCTGGCGCGGCCGGCGCTGGAAATGGCGGCTCAGCTCGGCGCGTCGATCGAAATCCGCGCCGGCGGCAGCCTGGTGGCGGCCACGCTGGAGATGGCGCGGACGCGCAACGTGACCCACCTGGTGATCGGCCGCGGCCGGCCGACGCTTGCGCGCCGCCTGTTCGGCCGCACGCTGGCAGGCCTGCTGGTGCGCGAGGGGCCGGAATTCTCGCTCCATGTCGTGCCCGTCGGCGGCCGGCGGGCGCCGCGCCGGGTGCGTGCCCTGCCGCGCGGCTGGCTGCCCCCTGCTGCCAGCACGCTCATGGTCGGCGCCGTGCTTGGCGCCGGCGAGCTATTGCACGCCTGGCTGGAACATGAGGCGCTGGGCATGCTGTTCCTGGCCGCCGTGGTGGGCGCCGCGACGCTCTGGGGCCTGGTGATCGCCCTCTATACCGCCGCGCTGAGCTTCTTCTGCTGGAATTTCTTCTTCATCCCGCCCATCGGCACGCTCTCCATCACCCAGCCGCGGGACGTGATTGCCTTGCTGGTGTTCGCGGGAGTTGCCGGTGCGACCGGCTGGCTGGCGAGCCGGGTGCGCGACGAGGCCGCGGCCGCCCAGGGACGAATCGAAAGTTTAAGGCGTATTTCTGCGTTCTCCCGGCGCCTCGGCAAGCCCGCAGCCGAAGCCGAGCTGCTGCCCGAGGTCGCCAGGCTGGCGGCCGAAATCGCTGCCCCCTCCATCGTGCTCATTGCCGAGGGCGAGGATTTGAACATTCGCGCCTCCGTGCCCGCCTCGCTGGACACGATGGACGACGGCAGTTGGGCGGCCGCGCGCTGGGCGTTCGCGAAATCCGAGCAGGCCGGGCGCGGCACGGCGACGCTGCCGAGTTCCGCCTGGCGCTTCCTGCCCCTGCGCACGGCGCGCGCGCAGATCGGCATACTGGGGGTCCGCCCCACCGCCGGCCTGGACCAGCCGGACATCCAGGCGCTGGCGACGCTCGCCGACCAGACCGCGGCGGCCATCGAACGGGTGCGCCTGGCCGCCGCCGCCGCCCGCACTGCGGCCCAGGCGGAGACGCAGAAACTCCGCACCGCCCTGCTGAACAGCCTGTCGCACGACCTTCGCACGCCGCTGACCGGCATCCGCGGCGCCGCCGGCTCGTTGCGCACCTCCTGGGACCGTCTGCCGCCCGCGGTGCGCACCGACCTGCTGGCCAGCATCGAGCAGGATACGGTGCGCATGACGCGCTTCCTCTCCAACATCATGGACATGACACGGCTGGAGACCGGCGAAGTGGCACCCCGCCTGGAACCGGTGGCACTGGCGCCACTGCTGGCGCATGTGGCAGAGCGCGTCGCGGGCGTGGCCGGCGTGGCGCTCGACGGCCTCGACACGCTGCCCCCGGCCCTGGCCGATCCCGCCCTGCTCGAGCAGATTTTTACGAATTTGCTGGAAAACGCCGCCAAATACGGGCCGGAGGGCGGTGTCGTTTCCGTATCGGGCGGCGTATCGCCGGGCCTGGTGCGGGTGCGGGTGAGCGACGAGGGGCCAGGCATTCCGGCCGAGGATTTGACCAATGTGTTCGACAGTTTCTACCGCGCGCGCCACGGCGATCGCACCGTCCCGGGCACCGGCCTCGGCCTGGCCATTGCACGCGGCTTCACCGAAGCCATGGGCGGCACGATCGCAGCCCTGAGCCCCCGTCCCGGGGCCGCGCCTGACGGGCCGCCAGGCACGATGGTCGAAGTTACGCTGCGACAGGCCCGCTGACGCTGTCGATCACGGTGCCTGCCAGCCGAGCGAGCGGTCCACCGCGCGCTTCCAGCCGGCGTACAGGCCGGCGCGCTGCTCCGCACCCATGCCTGGGGTCCAGCGCCGGTCCTGGCGCCAGTAGCCGCGCAGCGCGTCCAGATCGGGCCAGAAGCCGGTGGCCAGGCCCGCGGCGTAGGCGGCGCCCAGCGCGGTGGTTTCGGTGACCGCGGGGCGGACCACGGGCACGCCCAGAATGTCGGCCTGGAATTGCATCAGCGGCTGGCTGCGCACCATGCCGCCATCCACGCGCAATTCGCGCAACCTAATGCCGGAATCCTCGGCCATCGCATCGACCACGTCGCGCGTCTGGTAGGCCGTCGCCTCCAGCGCGGCGCGGCAGATGTGGCCGCGGTTGGCGAAGCGCGTGAGGCCGGCGATGACGCCGCGCGCATCGGCACGCCAGTACGGCGCATACAGGCCGGAGAAGGCGGGCACGATATAGACGCCGCCATTGTCGGCCACCGAGATTGCGTGCTCGTCCACCTCGGCAGCCGAGGCGATGATCCCCAGATTGTCGCGCAGCCATTGCACGAGCGCGCCGGTGATGGCGATCGATCCCTCCAGCGCATAGCAGGCCGGGGCGTCGCCGAACTGGTAGGCGACGGTGGTGATCAGCCCGCAGGTCGAGGTTTTGGCGGTCGTGCCTGTGTTCATGAGCAGAAAATTGCCGGTGCCATAGGTGTTCTTGGCCTCGCCAGGCGCGAAGCAGGCCTGGCCCACCAGCGCCGCCTGCTGATCGCCCAGAATACCGGCGATGGGCACACCCGCCAGCTCCAAACGCCCGTCGCCATACACCATGGAGGAGGCGCCGATCGCCGGCAGGCAGGCTGCCGGTATTCTAAACGCTTCAAGAAGCGCCGGCGACCAGGCGAGGGTGCAAATGTCCATGAGCTGGGTGCGGCTGGCGTTGGTGACGTCGGTGACGTGGCGGCCGCACAAATTCCACATCAGCCAGGAGTCGATGGTGCCGAACAGCGCGTCGCCGGCCTCCGCCATGGCGCGGGCGTCCGGCACGTGGTCGAGCAGCCATTGCAGCTTTAACGCCGAAAAATAGCTGGCCAAAGGCAGACCGGTCTGGGCGCGGAAGCGGCTGTGGCCGCCGTCCTGTGCATAGTGGCGGACCAGATCGTCCACGCGCGTATCCTGCCACACCAGCGCGCGGTGCAGCGGGCGGCCGGTGCGGCGGTCCCACACTACGCTGGTCTCGCGCTGGTTGGTGATGCCGACGGCCTGCAGATCCGACGCGGCGAGGCCGGCATGTCGCAAAGCTTCGGCAATGGTGGCGCGGGTGTTGGCCAGGATTTCGTGCGCGTCATGCTCGACCAGGCCGGGGGCGGGCATGTGCTGGGCATGCTCGCGCTGCGCCATGGCGACGGGCTGGCCGTCGCGGCCGAAGATGATGAAGCGGGTGCTGCTGGTGCCCTGGTCGATGGCGCCGACGTAATCCTTCATGCCAAGCCTCTCCCGCAGGCCAGCGCCGTAGCCAGCGCCGTAGGGCGGAAAAGCGAAGCGCCTTCCGCCATAACGACCGAGCGGCAAGCTGGGCGACTCTGGTTCTGTCGAGAGGTGGGAGTGGCGGAAGGCGCTTCGCTTTTCCGCCCTACTTCGTCTGGCTTTGTGAAAACAGCGAGGTTTTTCATGCCATTTCCCGCCGCCTGGCGAGAAGGTCGGCGGCGGCGCGCGGCGCGTGCAGGCCGAGCTTGGAGCGGCGCCAGAGCACATCCTGCGGCGAGCGCGCAAACTCGTGCGCCACCAGATAGGCCAGCTCCGCTTCCGTCAGGCCGCCGCCCAGATCCTCGCCGAGGTCGCGCAGGCAGGTGGCGCCGCCCAGCACGCGCTCGGCGCGTGTGCCGTAGGCGCATGCCAGGCGGCGGGCGAGTTTTGCCGGCAGCCAGGCGTGGCGGGCCTGAAACTGCGTGAGCCAGGGTTCAAACCCGCCCTGCATGTCGCCGCCCGGCAAGGGTGCGGCAGCGGTCCAGGATGTGCCGCCGATGCCGAGTTTTTCGAGCGCATGCTCGGCCAGGCGCCGGTAAGTGGTGATCTTGCCGCCGAAGATGGACAGGAGCGGCGCGACATCGCCCTCCCCGTCGCGTTCCAGCACATAGTCGCGGGTGACGGCGGAGGCATCCTCGGCGCCGTCGTCATAGAGCGAGCGGACACCGGCAAAACTCCACACGACATCGGCCGGCGTCACCGGCCGCGCCAGCCAGCTTGTGACGCAGGCGCAGAGGTAGCGCGTCTCCTCCGGGTCGATGGCCACGCCCGAGGCGTCGCCGGTCCAGGCGACGTCGGTGGTGCCGATGAGGGTAAATTCCTGCTCGTAAGGGATGGTGAAGACGACGCGCCGGTCGTCGTTCTGCAGCAGATAGGCGTGGTCGCCTTCATAGAGGCGGGGGACGACGATGTGGCTGCCCTTCACCAGGCGAACCTTGGCCGGGGTGTTGCGGCGCGTGCCGGCGATGACGTCGCCGACCCAGGGGCCGGCGGCATTGACGAGCCTGCGGGCGCGGATGGTTTCTCGGGCGCCTGAGGAGCTGTCGATGATGTCCGCCTCCCAGACGCTGCCGGTCCGCTGGGCGCCCAGAAAGCGGGTACGGGTGCGTATGCTGGCGCCGTGTTCCGCGGCGTCCACCGCGTTGAGCGCGACGAGGCGGCTGTCCTCCACCCAGCAGTCGGAGTAGGCAAAACCCCGCTTTATGGCCGGTTTCAGCCCGGCGCCAAGGCCTGTGCCGTCGAAGCGCAGGGCTTTGGAGGCCGGGAGTTGCCGGCGGCCGCCCAGATTATCGTAAATCAGCAGACCCAGGCGGAGCAGCCAGGCGGGGCGCATGTCGCCGCCGTGCGGCAGCACGAAGCGGAGCGGCCAGATGATGTGCGGGGCGATGGCGAGCAGCCGCTCGCGCTCCGCCAGCGCCTCTCGCACCAGGCGGAATTCCCGATATTCCAGGTAGCGCAGGCCGCCGTGGATCAGTTTGGTGCTGGCCGAGGAGGTGTGGGAGGCCAGGTCGTCCTGTTCGACCAGGGTGACCGAGAGGCCGCGGCCGGCGGCGTCGCGCGCGATGCCGCAGCCATTGATGCCGCCGCCGACGATGAGCAGGTCGATGGGTTGATCTGGAGAAGTCATACGGCGATTGGTAAGCGCCGGAGGCGCAGACCAGCAAGCCACCGACGCTTCCAAAAATGCGATAGGCGCATGCCAGTACCAAAAGTTTTTTGCTTCTTTTTTTCAAAAAAGAAGAGCTTCCTTCCTCCCCCTCGCCCAAAGCGCGTCTTGGGCGTATGGGGTTGGTGTTTGTGTTAAGGACGATCAATGGCCGCCCAAACCTGGAGCCCGGACAGTTGGCGCGAGAAGCCGATCCGCCAGGCCCCGCATTATCCGGATCAGCAGGCGCTGGCCGCCGCTGAGGCAAGGCTGCGCGGCTATCCGCCCCTGGTGTTCGCGGGCGAAGCGCGTCGCCTGAAGGCCAGCCTGGCGCTGGCCGCGGAGGGGCGCGCCTTCGTGCTGCAAGGCGGGGACTGCGCCGAGAGTTTTAGCGATTTCAATGCCAACTCCGTCCGCGACACGTTTCGGGTGCTGCTGCAGATGGCGGTGGTGCTCACCTTTGGGGCCACCCTGCCGGTGGTGAAAATCGGCCGCATGGCCGGCCAGTTCGCCAAACCGCGCTCGGCGGACATGGAGCAGCAGGATGGCGTCGCACTGCCCAGCTACCGCGGCGACATCATCAACGGGGCCGAATTCACACGCGAGGCGCGCATCCCCGACCCGGCGCGGCTGGAGACGGCCTATTTCCAGTCCGCCGGCCGGCTGAATTTGCTGCGCGCTTTTGCCAGCGGCGGCTATGCGGATTTGCACCAGGTGCACCGCTGGAACCTGGATTTCGTCAAACGCTCGCCGCTCGCCGCGCGCTACCAGGATCTGGCTGGCCGCATCGACGAGACGCTGGGCTTCATGGCCGCCTGCGGCATCGGCAGCAGCAATACGGCGCAAATCCGCGAGACCGAATTCTATACGTCGCACGAGGCGCTGCTGCTGCCCTACGAGCAGGCGCTGACGCGCGTGGATAGCACGAGCGGCGACTGGTATGGCTGCTCCGCGCACTTCCTCTGGATCGGCGACCGCACGCGGCAGATCGATGGCGCGCACGTGGAATATTTGCGCGGCGTCAAAAATCCCATCGGGCTGAAGGTCGGGCCATCGACGCCGGTGGACGATTTGCTGCGGCTGATCGAGATTTTGAATCCCGCCGGCGAGCCGGGTCGGCTGACGCTCATCAGCCGCATGGGGGCGGAAAAAATCCATTCGCACCTGCCGCCGCTGCTGCGCGCGGTGCGTCGCGAAGGCCGCGCCGCCGGCTGGCTGTGCGACCCGATGCACGGCAACACCATCAGCACGGCCCGTAACATCAAGACCCGCAGCTTCGATGCGATCCTCGCCGAAGTGCGCGGCTTTTTCGACGTGTTCGCCGAAGAGGGCGTGCGTCCTGGCGGCGTGCATGTGGAGATGACCGGCCAGCATGTCACCGAATGCGTGGGTGGCGCGCACCGGCTGGATGAGACCAATCTTAGCGAGCGCTACGAGACGTTTTGCGACCCGCGGCTGAATGCGGAACAGTCTTTGGAGCTGGCGTTTCTGGTTGCGGCCGAGTTGAAGACGCGCCGGCTGGCGGCGTTGGTGGCAGCGCAGTGAAGGATCGGCGTAAGAAGTTCCTTGTTGAAAAAAAGCGGCGCCCGCCCGGCGGGAAACAAAAAACCTGTGCATATGGGGTTGGGGCACACTGATCGATGACTGGCGAAATCGACCATGATATACAGCAACGGACGGACGTTTATTTCAAGCGTACGCGGGCCATCGTCGAGAAATTCGGCGACATGCAAGTTACCTATGCGATCTTCATGCGCCGGCCGGTCATCTCCGCGCCTCGCCTCATGCTCGCGTGGCTGGACCAGGCGGCAACAGCCCAGATCGAGCTGATCCACCCCGAAGGCACCTGGGTCGGCGCCGGCGAACCGCTCGCTTATGTCACCGGCAGTTTTGCCCGGCTCGCCGAACTGGAAACCATCCTGCTGCAAAAAATCGGCCCCGCCTGCGTCGCCGCCCACAACGCCTACCAGATGTCCCTCGCCCTGCCGCAGACGCGCTTTCTGGCCATGGACGCGCGCCATTGCGCCGGCGCCGAGATGCAAATTCTGATGGCCTACGCCTGCAGCGTCGGCAGCGCCGCGGCGCAGCGCGAAGGGGCGCTGGGCTTCATCGGCAATGCCAACGACGGCACCGCGCATTTCTTCGGCGCGGCAGGCGGCTTCGGCACCATGCCGCATGCGCTGATCGGCTACGCCGGCTCCACGCTGCGCGCCGCAGAAATGTTCGTCGAGACCTTTGCCGATGAGCCCCTGACGATCCTGTCTGACTATTTCGGCAAAGAAATCACCGATACACTCGAGATATGCAGGCACTTTCCGGACATGGCGGCTGACGGCAGGATTTCCGTTCGGCTCGACACACATGGCGGCCGCTTCCTGCAGGACCTCGATCCTGCCGGCAGCTATGCGGTTCTGGAACGCCACGCCCCCGGTGCCATCCGGCGTTACCGCAGCGAGACGGAATTGCGCATGCTGGTCGGCACCGGCGTCTCGGCCGCTGCCATCTGGCGCATGCGCGAGGCGCTCGATGAAGCCGGTTTTAGCGCGGTGAAAATCGTCGCCTCCTCCGGCTTCGGCGTGGAGAAATGCCGCGTGATGGCCGACGCAGGCGCGCCGATCGATGTGGTCGGCACCGGCAGTTTTCTGCCCGACATATGGCCTGAAACCTATGCGACGGCGGATATCGTGTCGTACGGCGGCACGCCGCGGGTGAAGCTCGGGCGCGAGTTTTTGTTGCGGACGACCGGCTAGCTTACGGCTACAGGCTCAGCCCGCTTTTTTTCACAAAAAGCACGGTCTCGCCGAACTTCGTTCCGGTCACAGAGACTTCTCCAGCACGACAAAGCTCAAATCGTCCCGCTCCGGCACGCCGAAGCGTTCGTCTTCATAGGGGAATTCTTGCACCTCACCGGTGCGGGCATAGCCGCGCCGCTCGTACCAGGCAATGAGCGTGTCGCGGATGTTGATGACCGTCATGCGCATGCGTGAGGCGCCTTGCTCCGCCGCCGCGGCTTCCGCGGCCGCCAGAAGCGCGCGGCCGAGTCCGCGTGCTTGCAGGTCGGGGCGGATGGTCAGCATGCCCAGATACCAGGCGTCGCCACCGGCCGGCTCCAGCCACACGCAGCCGAGCAGGTCGCCATCGGCGGCGGCGCGCGCCAGCAGCAGCAGGGCTTGCGGCTGGGCCGTCAGGTCGCGTTGCAGGGTTGCAACATCGGTCCGCTGACCGCCGATATAATCGGATTCATACGTCCAGCCGCGCCTGGCACTCTCGCCACGGTAGGCAGCGTTGACCAGGGCGGCAATGTCGGGGAGGTCGGCGGACTGGGCACGCAGCAGGTGCATAATTTTGCAACATGTTTTTGCCTTACAGTTTGCTGCCGTCATCAATGCTTGACAAGAAAATTTTGCGGCCCGTATCGTTCCTTTGAATAGATTTAGTCATGTGCGGCCGATTCAGCCGGGGGGCATCACTTGCGCACGAAGTTTAATCTCATGATCGCCGTGGTGCTCAGCAATGTGGCATCGGTGGAGGCAAGCGTTGCTCAGACGGCGGCGCCATCCGCCGCTCCGCCCGCGCCGGCGGCTGCAGGCGGCACGAATACGCCGGCGCCGGCAACATCCACCGCCAAACCCACCACGGTCGGCACCGGTGCGACCGAGCAGATCGTCGTCAGCGGCGTGCAGATCAGCAAGAGCGTGCTGCCGACGATCCTGAACTCCAAATCCATCTACGGTCTTGATCTCAACGTCATGGATACGCCGCGCAACAATACGATCCTGACGCATGCGCAGCTCGATGCGGTGAATTTGCAGGATCCGCACGAATTCTCTTATCTCACTTCCAGCGCCTATACCGATGCGGCCTTCGGCGTGCCCAACGTGCCGCGTATCCGCGGCCAGTATGCCGACGTGTTTTTCAACGGCATGCGCGACAGTTTTACCGCCAACGGCTATGGCGCGCCGCTCAGTTTCAATAGTATCGACACGATCGATATCGTCAAAGGCCCGGCCAGTGTGATGGCTGGGCCTGGGGCGGGCGTTGGTGGTGCCATTGATATCAGCACCAAGATGCCGAGTTTTGCGGACTTCAAGGGATCGGCTTCGCTGGAGTTCGATACGATCGATCATCGCCGCTGGTCGCTGGATTTCGGCGGCCCGATCGGCGACGGCAAGGTCGCCTACCGCATCAGCTATTCGGGCGAAGAGAGCGACAGCTATTTTGATAATGACCATTTCGATCAGGAGGCGATCTATGGCGTGGTCGTGGCACACCCGACGGACGATTACACCATCCAGTTCAACAACGAGTTTGCGTATCAGCGCTATACGGAGTTCGACGGCGTCAACCGCGTCAATCAGCAGCTGATCAACAACGGCACGTACCTGACCGGCGGGCCGGTGGCTGGTCCTGCCGGCGCACCGCTGTCATTCCCGACCGAGGTGTATCTCAATCCCGTTGCGGTGCCGCTTGCCGACAAAATCGATATCGACGAGGCGAAAGGCGATAGTGCCGACGCCATCCGCTATAACGCCCAACTGATCAACACCTACGATTTTACCGATGGACTCTCGCTGACGAACAACACCTTCTTCAATTTCCTGACCCGACAGAACCAGACGCTGGAATATTACTCCGATTCCGCGAACGACAGCTACTCGATTGAAAGCAAGACGTCGCTGGAGCTGAAATTCGCGACACCGGTGCTGGGGCTGGATCTGAAAAACGACGTCAATCTCGGGCTCACCTACCGGTACACGCATGTCCTCGAATACCAGAATTTTGAGGAGGAGCCTGTCAACGTCTATGACCTCACGCTCAATCCCAACACTTTCGTCTATCCGTATGCGGATCTGCTCGCCGCGGGCGGATATACCTATACGGCCGGCCTCGGCCGCAACCAGGTGGCGCTGCCGGCACGCGCGGCGGGGTATTTGAACGCCACCATCGATTCGAACCTGCAGGACCTGGCGCTGTTCTTCGAACACCGCCTCGCGGTGACGCCCCAAATCAGCTTTCTCTACGGTCTGCGCGGCGACATCGTGCAACTCAACGAATCGGATCCGCTGGGCGGGCCCGACTATGGCGGGTTGCCGCAATCCATCTCCACAGGCTGGTATGGCCTGGGCAACGCCAATGCCAGCCTAGTGTATGCCTATGCGCCATGGGGCAGCATCTATGGCACGACGAATTATGCGCAGTATGTCGATCCCAACAGCAACGATGGCGCCGTCGGCACCTACGGCACCACGCCCGCCGCGGTGCTCCAGCAGATCACCCGCCTCTACGAAGCCGGCGTGAAATTCAACCTGCTGCAGAAAACCCTTTTCATATCCTCGGCACTCTTCGACCAGCAGCGCTCGGTACCGACCGGCCCCACGGGCAACATCGCGTCGCTGGCGCATATCCACGGCTTTGAAGCCGAGCTGAACTATCAGCCGAGCAAACATTTCTTCATGACGGCGAGCTATTCCAACATCTCGACGCGGCTCGATACGCCGGCCTCATTCTTCGATTACCCCGCGCAGCCAGGCTACAATTACGTCGGCGCCGGCGTGTTCGCGACCTTCTACCCGAACCAGAAATTCGACGATCCTGGTGTACCCACGCAAACATTCAATCTGCTGGCTAACTACCACCTCGATTCCGGCTGGGGTTTCCAGACCAGCTTTCAGGTGACCAGCCCGATCCAGACCACGCAATCCGGCAGGCTCGACCTTGCTGAATCGGAATACGTTCCGCAATCCATTATCAACAACGGCGGCTACTACCAATCCCCGGTGATCCCCTGGCAGTACACGCTGAACGCGGCGATCTATTATGATTTCAGCCGTTACCAGATCAGGCTGTCGGGCTACAACATCACGAACCAGCATAATTTGACGAACGACTACTCGTTTTACGGCAATGATTTTATTACCCGCGCGACGCCGGCCAGCGTCGATCTCACGTTGCGCGCGAGGTTTTGATACCGGCGCAAATCCCCGTAGGGTGGATGAAGGCCGCCTTACGTTAAAATCGTTCCCGCGGGGGCGTTGCTCTTCAGCCTGACCCTGATTACGCCAAGACCCATGACCCGCTGGGCGCTCCTGATCGAATACGACGGCACCGGCTTCGTTGGTTGGCAGGTGCAAAACAACGGCCTCTCGGTGCAGCAACTGCTGGAGGAGGCGGCCGCGCGTATTGCCGGCGCGCCGGTGTCCAGCATTTGCGCCGGGCGGACGGATGCGGGCGTGCATGCGGAAGGGCAGGTGGCGCATATCGAACTGACGCGCGACATCAAACCGGCCAGCCTGGCGGAGGCGCTCAATTATCACCTCAAACCACATCCGGTGGTGGTGCGGCAGGCGGCGGTTGTGCCGCCCGAGTTTTCGGCCCGCTTCTCCGCCGTTGGGCGCGCCTACCGCTACTGCATTCTCAATCGCCGCGCCCGGCCGGCGCTTGCGGTCAACCGCGTCTGGCATGTGCCGCCGCCGCTCGATGCCGGCGCGATGGCGCAGGGAGCGGCTTACCTCCTCGGTCGGCACGATTTTTCCTCGTTCCGCGCCGCCGCCTGCCAGGCGAAGTCGCCGCTGCGCACGCTGGACCGGCTGAGCGTGGAACGGCGCGGCGAGATGATCGAAATTGTCGCCGAGGCCCGCAGTTTTCTGCACCATCAGGTGCGCAACATGGTGGGCACGCTGCGGCTGGTGGGTGAGGGCAAATGGCCGCCGGAGCGCATGGCGCAAACGCTGGCGGCCTGCGACCGCAGGCAGGCCGGCCCCACAGCACCGCCGGATGGGCTGACGCTGACCGGCGTGCGCTACTTGCCGGATCCGTTCGGCGGCGCGAGTTGAATCACCTCGGG
>Ga0116231_10007277_pt1 | contig 20414 bp, 15 predicted proteins | sample S1TSphgellanicum_2_FD_89695 | JGI IMG/M metagenome (GOLD analysis project Ga0116231, IMG submission 89695) | Host-associated microbial communities from peat moss isolated from Minnesota, USA - S1T2_Fd - Sphagnum magellanicum MG | ecosystem: Host-associated > Plants > Peat moss > Unclassified...
ATTTGTGTGATCAATTGCAAATGAGCTGGGCAAAACTTTGGATGAAGAATAGATCATACAATGGAGCTTATATTGATTAGGTATTATGGTAACCTAAATAACATGGTTTTTTGTGGACTATCACAAAGAAGAGACAGGTAAAATTGGAGCAGATAGCCATGAAGGTATGGTCCTGAGTTTTCTCAGTCAGGGCCAGGTAAAGCAATCTTAGGAACACCATTGTGATAATCCCCTGTTAATATGACAACAGTAGTTGATCTCATTGCAGTTCTTAAACCCAATATCAGTACACAAGACTATGTCATGCTATGCATGCATATTATGAGATCCAGGACTGACCTTCAAATGTTATATTTAAAACCACAACTTAGATGGATGTAGAGAGAAATGGGAACCAAGAACTCAACTCATCACACGCTTCCAAGTGATGAGGAATGCAGGAAATCTGACATGAAAGAAAGTGCAAAATATTGGTGACGATATTGAAGTTATCCATAATGTCACCCTGTGTTTGGTCCTTAGTTTGACCCTATAATCCCTGTTTCATCCCCAATTTGATTGCAGACAACTGTGAACAAAACTGGGTATGGTTGATGAAACCATGTATTTTGTTCACAACATTTGCAGGGTTTTACACCGACAAGACTTGATTTAAGTAATGAAGAACATGGGTAGGAGTGAAGTTGCAGGTAAGGCAAATAAAGAACTGGGTGAAACTCCTGTGTGGAACAATTTGGGTAAGAAAATCCATTTGATTCACTCTTCTTCTTTTTTCCTGCGCATTGTTTTCATCTTGACTTTTGATTTCATCCCCTGATTTGTCAAAACTGGGGCCCAGTACCCCAAGTTTGGGCTACTTTACTACCAATAATTCTATTTAATATCTGACACTTACAGAAGCAAAATCAGCTGATCAAAATACCTGCATAAAAATACATCCTATGTAATGGTTTTTGCAGTCATGTATTTTTTTTGTTTCTATTTCGTTGCTGCTCTTGTTTTGAATTCTGACCAGTTTGGGCAGTGACCAGAAATGGCACCAAACTGAGGTTCTGAGAGCAGTTCTTAAAGACATATAACCCCTGCTGTATAAAATCAGAGAACCAGTTCTGCTATATAGCTATGGTTCTCAAAAATCTAAGAATTGATTCTGATATACAATTGCATTTCAACAAAAAGTTTAAAAATCACTTCAAATATATAACCATGGTTCTCAAAACATCCAAGTTCTGGTCAAAATAACCTTTCATAATTGTTGACTGGTTAGTCCATGGAAACCATTGGCACATTCAGGGTTTCTGAAAAAACTATAAACGGAGTTTCTTTGAGTTTGAAATTTTCAAAAGACCATCAAACCAAACATTATGGAAAAATTGAATATGGTGACGACTCCAAATTTTCAAACTTCAAAAGTTTATTATTATTAGCAAACAAGTTATTTATCAAAAAAGAATTTGACATAAAAGTTCATAATCAAGTTGTTAGTCTAGATTCAAGTCATAATTAATATATCCAAGGACATATTAATCACCATATACATTTGGACAAAAGGTACTAAAAAAAAACACATTTCCATCACAAAAGTGAACCATCATACCTTGCATTTGTTCTAAAAGTGTTAGTATCATTGGTCAATTAAGTCATAATTAAATTAATTTTAGAATGGATTAATGTAGCTAAATGTGTTTTAGTTCAAAAATAGCTAAAGTGTGAATTGGGTTTAAGATATTTTGTGGATTGGGTATAAAACCAAAGAATTATGCTGATATAATGTTTATTTGTTTGCAATTTTTCTTATGTTTTATGCAAGTTTTGTTTGTGCATTTTGTTGTGTGGATTTTAATATGTGTTTTGGGCTTGGATTCTTATTTGTTATAAATGAGCAAATCTTTTGGTTTGAAAGTGATGTGCTATTCAAAGTGATTTTATGTTATTTGGTTTGTGTGTGAGAATAATGATAGTTGTAAGTGTCAATATCGTAGCACATGGCAATTTATCATAAGACCTTTTAGGTTTTTTTAACAAAGATTCTTGTTGACTCAAGCTACATGGCTTAAGAACAAGTAGCAACTTGAAATGGAGACAATTGAATGAAATTTTTTGCAATACCATTGCCTTAATCAAAAAAGAAAAATTGGAATTGAGAATCTTCAAGAACTTTCAATGAGGCCATAAAAAAAAATCAAATCAAAAAGGAAAAATAAATAAATTTGACCCTTTCAAATTGAAGATAGCCAAATGCAAAGGAAATCAATTACTTTCAATTTGAAGTTGCTTTTAAATTAAAGAAAAACAAACACTTGCAATGCAAAATCAAAGAAACACAAACATTTAGAATGGAAGAAAAACACACATCTATTGTTATGGGTTTTGCCATTGGGTTTCAACATTTTTATATGTGTCAATGTTACATTTTTTGAATCTTTTAGAGTTGCCATGAAATTGCAACAAACTCCCACCCCTTCTTCTAAATCCATTTTATGAATTTGTAGTGACAATATTACACCATCATATTGCAACAATCTTCATATCCAATTGTTGAAAGAACAAAATCAAGAAAGTGGTAATGAATGTTCAACAACAATTTACTATCACCATCTTCTTGAGCTTTCAAGTTGCAACTTGCAAAAAATGAACACATTTAAACATTGAGCAAGCATACTTAGCATGTTACAAGTTTAGGAAAAACAAAATCAATTAAGTGAACTTGGGTTTTGGATGGTTGTAATTAGGTGACCTAGGAAATTGTAGGGTCACAATTAGGCTACCTACAAAATCATATGATCACAATTTGGCACAAAAAATCTTATGGTGTTTCCATAAAGGTGAAACCCTAAATCCCTAAAGGCATTGTTGGTAATGGAATCTGAAGACACACATCACATGTCAACAATGTGTACCCTAATGTCATTTGTTTTCTTAGCACATTCATATTAAAATACAAGGGCTTTTTGGGCAATAGCTTAATGGCAAATGATGAGGGGTACAACAAGAGTATTATGTAAGCAAAAAAGAAGAAAAAACTTGTAAATAAAAATCAAGGATGTGAACCGATGCATAAAAAATACAAGGCAAAAGAAAATACAAGTAGACACAACTTTATAAAAAAAAAAAACAAACAAACAATCAACAAAAATTAAGTAAAGACCCTATGCAAAGAAAACCCATGGCTATGAAATGAGAATTAACAATAAGAAAGAAAATGTAAAATGAAAAAGTTGTCTTTTACCGCAATCAACCGGGGACAAAGGTGCATTAGCTATGATGTGTGGAAGAGATGAGGAACCTCGACCAAGTGCAGTAGCTTGCTAAAGATTTACTATGACTTGCGCACATTGTAGGGCTATGGACATGCATTGTTAATAATAAGAAACAAACATCGAGGGGATTAAAGAAAACTACCAATGACGCACCATAATGGTCTATGCACAAACAATCAAATATGAATCAAAATGAATGGACACCCATACGTCTCAATATCAAAAGGAATGAAGTCATTGCTTGGTGCTCATTCAACATATGATTGTGCCTTTTCTTGAGTAGCCATCATCACTACATGTGTTATCATCATCGATGTCCATTGCACCATATTTGTGCAAGTTGAGTTAATAATGACGACGTCCATTAAGGTCCGAAAGTTGTTTCTGGTGATAAGGATATCCACTTGACATTGGGTGTGACGAACGAAAAGGTAGGAGACCTCCCTCTAAACATGTGCTCCACTTTCCAAGGTAATAGTATTTCAGAATGTATCATGGGTTGTTGTATGTTCACCCCACAAGGGCACCAAAACAAATGGGTACCTAAATCTTCAATGGCCTGACGACATTGACACTGTGACAAATGGGCAACCATAGGATGTGGTAAATCAAGACAGGTACATAGTGATGTAAGGAAATGGATTGAAAATAGATGAAATGCAAGTGTCACAACCCTAACCTTGGGCTCACGACCAAGGCAAGGGCTTGAAAGGTGGCGAGCCAAGAGGGAAGCTCGGGGTCACATCTTTTGCTCCCAGGAATGCAAAAGAGTGTGAGGGAATGAACCCTCACACTCCTAAATTAACTTCCATTTTGGGAGTTAGAGTCCCAATGGATTCCCGAATCTTCAGAGGGCAAATGTAGGGGTCAAAACCCATTGGTTTGAAGAGTTTTTTATGTCATTGGAAAGTTATTGAAACTTAAATGTCTAAAATGGGCTTGCATGACCCATTTAGACATCTGAAACACATGTTATGGCCAAAAGAAAGTTCGGGAGTCAAATTGGTAGTTTGACTCTCGACCATAAAAGTTGAAAATCGACCTGATTTCCTTGCGTGCAAGTGGTGTGCAACATATTGTTGGAAAGCTCTCGACAAGGGTTATAGCTTTGCTTGAAACCTCATCTCAATCGGAAGTTTGCACACAAAATTATGGGGCCCTAAAGTTGCGAAAGTCCCAGCTTTGGGAATTTTGGGACAAAATGCCATTTGGATGTGGGCTTTGTGGAAAGGCACAAAGTATATTATAAGGGGGAAGGTGGTGGCTTCCCCCAAGTCCAGGCCGTGGTGAGTTTTGTGAGTCCGAATTTGCCTGTGGTTCGTCTTAACACCAAAAATGTTCCAACTATGCACTAACCAACTTGTTGTTTGGTTTTGGGTAGGTTCGGGTGAATGATTAAGTGCTTTTCATTCTTCCTAATCCCATCTCGAAGCTCCAACACGCCCCTCTACCCCCAAAGTGTTGCGAACCAGGGGACGTGCCCCAACTTCCTACTCTTCCGTTATTTTCATCTTAGATTCACATTTGAGTTTATTGAGGAGGTTGGGGGTGCGTCATTGGGGGTTGTTATATGTTCACCCCACAAGGGCACCAAAGAAAATGGGTACCTAAATCTTCAATGGCATGACCACATTGACATCGTGACAAATGGGCAACCATAGGATGTGGCAGGACAAGACATGTACGTAGTGATGTAAGGAAATGGGTTGAAAATAGATGAAATGCAAGTGTGGTAGGATGAATTAATAACCAAGCGCCTACCCCTAGACTCGCACATGAACGAAAACATGTTCACACAATATTTAAAGGAACATCTATTAGAAACAATGCAAATTCCTGCTCATGTAGGCGATCTACCAAAAAAACCTATAATTGGGGATAAAATTGAACCACTAGGCTTTCAAAGGGTGGGACATGAAAGCAGACAACTTGGGGTAACATGGCTCATGTATTTTGTAATGTCATCTAAAACAAGAAAATACCAATCTCAACATGTGTTACTGCATCCAAAAGAATAGGGTGATCATCCTATTGAAAATGAATGATAAGTGCAAAAGTGATTAGTGCCCAACATCCCAAAAATGCGAGGACAGTAATCCGAAAAAAAAAAAAAAAGGTTGAGCTCACCCGAAGCAAGAGGAGGATTAGGGGTATTCCTTGTGCATCAAATTATTAACCCTTATACAAGTTTATGGGACCTAACTATAGTCTTTTATGTATGGTACAATCAAAATGAGGTTCAAAGTTTATGGTCTATGAATTTAAAAATTTCAAGTATCATATTCTATTTGGAAATTATGACCAACATATTCCCATGGGGTATAATTGAAATGGTGTAAAGAATAATGTTGGCTAATATGGAGTTCCTGGTTGGGTATAGATTTAGATCTAGATTTAATAATCAAAACCAATAGGTCTACATGGACTTAGAACTGGCCAAGAAATGAACCCAACAAGTCTACATAGACTAAGGAAAACTTGGCCAAGAATTAAACCCGATGGGTTTTAAAGGTTTGATTTAGGGTTCCAAATCATGGGGTTTATGTAAGGACTAAGATCCTAGGTTTAGATAGGATGTAAAGTTCATAAATTTGAAGGTTCTATGTTTGAGTTTTAGATTTTAGGTACTAGCCGTAAACTTTAATGTATAAGGTCGTCCCAAATGCAACACTAATATGTCTTTTACACGAATAAGGACATTGTGATGTTCTTTATGTTGTTCCCTATGTTGCATATAGGTCCAAATAAGACCCCGGGCCATGTAGGTGGAACATGGAGGCCACTGTTGGGTACAAGTTCAGTTCATGGTAGTGTTTGATTTATGCTTTATGATGGGTAAAGTCCATGGGTGGGGCACATTCTCAAAATGGGAGGTGAGACTTAGCCAAGGCCTCTTAGTTTGGAAGTGCCCCAATGTCTTTTTTTTCCAATCTACCACTGGAACAAAGGTGGTGAACATTCAAACTCTTGATTTAGATGACAACATTATTTCAAGGGACTTTGAAAATTATAGCCAATAATAATAAATGTGGCAACACCCTTTCAAATAAAAAATAATTTGTTCTGATTTTTAGGCTGTTTTAAATGAAAAACTGTTCTTTTTGTTAAATCCTTCCCAATTTTTTTCCTCTTTAAGACTAGGAAGGATCTTACACCCACATCCAACCACTTTCCTATGATGGATATTCATTGAAACTCATGAAGTGATGGAAAAAAACTCACATCATGGCATGAATTTCGATGAATATATGTTATAAAAAGCTCATGGTGTGATAATTTATTTGTCAAATCACACAAATGGTTCAATAATCAATAGCTTCCACACCCTAACTCAAAACAGTTTGAAAGCAACTTGGTGCACCCCTATTCATCAAAAGCTTTCAAAAGATACTAAGAGCACAACATGAAGTGTCATGGTTTGGGAGATTTTAGCATGACAAAATAGAACAAAACAAACTACCTTGCTTTATAAATAGATTTCTCCATGTGCTTTGGGCAAAACATTAGCTAGGAAAACAAAAGAGCAATCCTATTGGTTGAAACTCTGAAATTTGGCTTCATGGCTTAGAATTTGATCCATTTTGTTGTTTACAATGTTTTATTAACCCAAGTTACATAGATATTTTAAAAAGCAGCCCAATCTTTGTTGGGATGTTTGTTGGTCGGATTGACCCAACCCCCATGACTACACCAATTCTGTTTAGGATGAACTCAAGTTCAAACCAATTATTGGATATGCTACAGGCATTGAAGTTGGGTCAATTTTTTTTTTCCCCTCATTTACTTCAAGGCTACCCATAAAAATAATCTATTCGACTACCCAAGCATTTCAAACCCCAACTACCTACCTTTGCCCCACCAAAAACCTTGAACCTCGTCACCACTCAAGAACAAAAGTGATGCTACAAAAGATGGTGCTATAGAAGCGACATTGAAGTGTTGCTACAGAAGACAATGTTGCAAAGGCGGTGTTGAAGCAGTGCTACTGAAGACATTGTTGAAGTGGTGTTACAAAAAACACTCCTCCAAAAGATAACTAGTGCATCTGTGGCAAGTGAGTGTACATCAACCTTTTTTTTTCTTTGCTTTTTATTCACTTGTATTCCCTTGCAAAGAAGATAATTATGAGTGTTGCACTCATTTTCATCCTTTGTTGTCCTTATGAAATTACGGCAGAAGATGAAGTCTAATGCAACACTCATCATCGTCCTCTGCAACCCAAGAAAAAAAACCTTCATGTTGGTTTTTCTTGGGTTGCAGGAGACGACGATGAGCCTCTTAGCTCGTCCTTGTCTCTCAGACAGATTCTGTGCACACAAATTGAGTAGTTGAAAAATGCAGGGAGAGAACAAGTCTCTTGGATTTTTCGTCAAGTGCAAAAGATGACGATGAGTCTCCTAACTCATTGTCATCTTTTTTTTTTCTCTCAAATGTAGAAGATGACGAGAAACCAGGAGGTTCATCCTCATCTATTTGTTTTTTTTCTTAGATGTAGTAGATGATGGCAAGCCTCCTTGGCTCGTCGTCATTTTTTTGTTTTTTTCCCTCCTCAAGTGTAGAAAATGACGATGAGCTAAGAGGCTTGTCATCATCTTTTTTTTTTTCTCAGGTGTAACAAATAACAGCAAGCCTCCTTGGCTCTTCGTCATTTCTTTGTTTTTTTTTTTTCAAGTGTAGCAGATGATGGTGAGCCTCCCTAGCTCATCATCATTTTATTTTTTTCTCAAGTGTAGCAGATGACAATGAACCTCCCTAGCTCATCTTCATTTCTTTGTTTTTTTTTCAAATGTAGCCAATGACAATGAACCTCCTTACTGTCATCTCTTTGTTTTTTTTCCTCAAATGTAGATAGCAAGTCGTGAGGCTTGTCATCATTTCTTTGTTTTTTTTTTTCAAGTGTAAAAAACGACGACAAGCCTCTCGGCTCATTGTTGTCTCTTAGTTTTTTTCTTCAAATGCAGAGATGATGATGAACTAGGAGGCTCTCAACTCATTGCCATCTCTTGGGTTTTTTCTCAAGTTTGAGTTCATTGGCTACATCACCACCTGATGCATCATTACTGTACCTTCCTTTACATGGGGATGTCACCACCCCCTTCCTATCACACCACACCCTCGCAGTTGTATCCAGAACTATTGCACAAAACCCACATCTCATTCAGAATTACATGTATTCTCAAAGATTGGGCTATAATCATTTGGCCCTCCTTGGTCACCATTTTGGTTACTAAACTTTTGCAAAGGGGTGGCATCTGATGAGCTTGGATTTGCCATGGTGCCAAAGCTCAAGCTTGTTGTGTCATTACCGCTACCATTGATATTGTACAAACTCCCATTGGTTGAAACACTTCGGTCAAAGGGAGACCCACTCAATTTAATTTGATTGAATTCTCCACTGACAGGAAAACATCTAATGCCATTCACATGGTATGTGTTTGCTTCAGTAGTTCTCCCATTGCTAGTAGGAAAAAGACCTTGGAAATAACCATCATACAACAAATCAATGTTAGCACCCTGGTTCTAACTATTGACTCCATTTGGTCCATTAGGGTTAAGGTAGGAGTGTGAAGAAGTTGTGCCTGAAGGTCTTGCTTCATCTAGTGCAGCCCTCACATCTCAAGGACGGGACTATCACTAAATAATCAGATTCCTCCATGGTTTCATACCCTAAGGCTTGTTTGGATGTGGTGCCACCTTGACTTTTGTTGTTGATAATGACCCTCAGACTTTCTACAAGACTGTTTGCTCCTGCTAGAATTTTGCCTCCTTTTGCAAAATCAAAACATCAATGATTTTGCAAAAGCATCTACTAACATAAAAACTTTATTTTCTATCAAGGAGATTCCACGTTGTTGCTACAATTCTAAATTTGTCTCTCCTTATTTGGAAGATCTAAGACTCAGTATAGATCAATACACATTTGTCCTCACAAGTATCAAGATGTCTATATTAATTACAACATAGGCAACCCCAAATGCAAATAGAGATTGACTAGTATGTTGAAAATGTCAACTGTCAAAGCTCACCCAAAACCCTAAACCATGCACTCCTCCCATTCTATCCTAAATGTTTTTATGTTTTCTCCAGTGATTCCTGAATTTCACGTATTGTTTTGTGGTAGAACTTGTAATAGATTGAGACCCTTCCTTTTCATATAAAAACAATGGCATTACCAACACATTTCATGTTGGATGTGCTCTTCTAAAAAGAACTTATAATGAATTTTGACCAATTGAGAATTCACATTGCATTTTGGCTACCTAGAGAGGTTTGTAGAATAGTGATCAGGAGCCTGATGTAAGCATTTCACCAAGTTTAGGGTTTAAGGTTTCTAAACTCATCTCCAAAATGCTTCACACCTCAAAAGCAAGAACCAAAGTTCAATTTTAGAAAAGCACTGTCATCCATCAATAAAAAAGATTAATGAAATGAGAAAGTGTAGTTGCCACCCATTAGAATTTTAGACTCACAAGGCCTAGTACTTCAAAATGGGTGGTAGTTATTTGTTGTATTTTTGGTTTACACAAAAAGAACTCTGCAAATTGAAATCCATGTTTTTCTTTCCACCAACCATCTTCCATAGTGTTCTATAAATCAACTTCAATAAAAAAATTTACCTTGGTGATTTTATTGCTACTATACAACCAAGGTATTCAATGAATGGAATGTAATAGTGATCATGGCATGTTGCATATGAATTGCAAGTGGTAATTTACAAGGTAGGTGAATTACTTCATGGTGTTTTGCAAACCCAACTATGTATATTTTATGTGTGTGTTGTCCACCTAACAAATGCAAAGGTAAAGAGGAAAGGGGTAGTGAGGTATACAACATTTGGACAGGCTCCTGACCAAAAGGAACCACACCAATGATGCTAGCTAGAGTTTCTTATGTGTGTTGGAAATTCATTTTATTCAATTTGTAAATAGGCACTATATAGTTGACAATTTTTCAATTTTTTAGAGATTTTGAGAATACTTGAATTAGTGACTTTGTAAATGGGTGCATGCAAAACATTGAACAATTCACCTTTGTTTTTTAGGAGGCCTTGAGCTTTATTCAAAAATACTAGCATGTGGTGAAGCCATGTTGCTTCATGTGTTCTCATTGTAATTATTGTTTTGTGGTGAGGCCACATTGCCTTGAGTTCATGCATTGCTTGCACAAGTTCACAATGTTCTGCTTGGACTACTCCTAGCTTGTTTTTCTACTCTGACTTGCAAAATGTATTTGCCCATTATGTTTTGGTGATCTTTCAAAATTTTGGCTTATTTTCATATGATTTGTTGTGGAAATTCTTGAGAATTCTAAGAGGATAGGTGTTCTTTGTGGCACATCTTCTAGTGGCTTTTAGTAAAAGCATAAACTTCACTAGGTAACGCAAGACCTAAAAGGCAAAGACAATCTCTAGGTAGTGTTTTGCTCTAAGTTTGATTCTTTCAAATAGGAGAAACTCCTTTATTTTATTTTGAGAAGGGGTGGTGGTCCATATTAGCTTGTCGTCATCTTTTGATTTTTTTCCTCAAGTGCAAAAGATGATGATGAGTTAGGATTTGGGCTCGTCATTATCTTCTACTATTTTTTAAAAAATTGTTGTACACAAAGGCACCACATGTCATGCCCAAGGTTTAATGTAATTATTAATGTATTTTCAATCATAAAAATTAATTTATAATGAATTCATGTAAATAATTAGTCAATATAGCCAAATAATTATAATAAAAATAAATTGAATAATATAACTTTATGATTTTTATATTAATTTAGTTCAATTATAATGAAAAATATAGTTACAGTAATTAAATTTTATAATTAGACTATATTAATTAATTTTAATAAACAATAAAACTTATAAAATATAGGGCTTTTAAGCCTTTAAATATAATGAAAAATATTTATTATTATTGATATTGGGAATATTTAAATTTGCAATTCTTATTTTTTCAAATTTTTTTTATATAAAAAAGTTGCAACAAGTTGGAAAAAATAAATTATTATCCCTTTTTATATGTTGTTTGCAATTGTTTATTTAAGGGAGCTTGAAGTTCTTGGGTAATGGTGGCAATTGTTATTGTTGAGGAAATTCAAACTTTTGTTTTTCTTTTTTGGATTGATAGTTGTTTAAGGATTTGAGTTTTTTTGTTGTAGGATGGCACGTCCTTAGAAGAAACTTAAATGTCAAAGAAATGTGACTATCAATAATCAACAAATGAATGTTGTAGCAAATGAAAAGGAAATTGAAGTGGAACAAAGAATTATCATTTATGCTCCTATTTTTGAAAGTAAATTTGTTGTAATGGATGATATGTTTCACATGATAGGGTTTAAAAGAGTGTAATGCAACACATTATGAATAAAAAATCCCAATCCAAACCCTAAACCCCATCTTCATTCTCTATTTGAAAATGGGGATGGGGTATTCTTTTGCCCAATTTTTCCAAGCAATATCCTCATTGTTTGAAGGTTTTAATTGCTAGCCTATTTGCAATGCCCTCCTTGTATTTAATGTTTATTTGCTAGTTTGTAATACCTTCATATTTTCAAAGTTCTCTTGTTAATTTATTTGCAATAGTTTTATATTGTGTAGGGTTTTCTTGCTAGTCTATTTGCAATACCTTCATATTGTGTAGGGTTTTCTTGCTAGTCTATTTGCAATACCTTCATATTTTGTAAGTTTTTATTATTAGCTTGTTTGTAATACTTTCATCATTCTTAAAGATTATTTTTTGGTTTGATTTTGGATGTTGTTCTTATAGGGGCTCTAGTGGCTTCACATGAAAGTGATCAAGTAGAAGTACCACCAAATCATGCAATGGAAGATGCAAATTGGGTGCACGAAGGGTCAAAGTGGAAATGCAAGATCAATGGATGCACTGATGCTTATGTGGTTAAATGGTTATTTCATCAACATTTGGACAACAAACATGGCCTTCGCATGGAGGTAGGCAAATCTGGCCGTCCTTCTACTCGTGTTGGGGGACCAAGGCAACAAAATCACCATGCTATGAACACTCAAATTTTGAACAACCCACATGCAAGGCAAAAGTGGAATGAAAAGAAGGCTTTTGATACAATGAAAAAGAAAGCAAAGTTAGAATGGGATGAATTCCAAGCTCAAGTGCAACAAATGGAACAAGTTAATCGACCTTTGTTGGTACATTTAGCCTCCGAAATCATGTTGGGCATCATTGGGATTTCAGCATGGGGGTTGGGGTTCATCCCACAAAGTGCATGGGCACATTTTGAAAATGATAAAAACATTGTTGAGACATTTTGGGCAAGTAGAATTGCTCATGCAAAGCCTTTGAAAGTTGCATGGGGTGCTCAGAATTGGACATTGGAATCCAATAAACGCAACCGAATCAAAGAAATGGATGCAATATCCAAGTATCACAATTCTGAAATCATTCATGGGTGGTATATTTCCATACTGTTTTCTTTTTAAAAAAACATTATTTGCATCTTAACATTGGAATGTAATTTTTTTTCTTGTTTTTTTGTGTTAGCCTTTGGAGCACAACAAAGGAAGCTTTTGTTGCAAATGCAATTCAATTTGTGCTTGAACATCATCAACTATTTTACTCATCACCATGCAGCAAAAGCTATAAAAGCTGTAGCAAAGTATTACACTAGTATGGGCATTCCTTCTAATTCATCCCTTTCGGAGGAATAATTATAGATATAACTTTAGTGCATGTATGCACCATTTTGTATCGAGCCATTATAGACTAACTTAACATGATATATTTTTGTCACCATCTTTTTTGTAATGTGGTTACTTGAACATTTTTGTATCAATCCACTTGTTTTAATTTTGACCTCTAATTTTGGGATTTGTAGATTTTGGGTTAATCTTATGCCATGTTGGACACAATACCCCCATCCATTATGAATGGATTACATTTACTATAAACCAAATGAATAATACTTTCATTTAATAGGGCTAACACATTTTGTGGCCATGCTAGAGCATTTAAGCAATACCTTCATTATCCTTATCATGAAATACTCACACTATAACCTTAACGAAAAATGCAATTTAATATTTTTATATAATTACATTGCCCATTTTCATGAAAGGACCCCTTGGTGCATAAATTGGTTTGTCTATGCAGGTATTGTAAACTTTTGATCTTCTTTTGTTTATTGCAATACCCACATATCAACCAACTCATGTTCATGTTCCATTACCCTAATCTAAAATTTTGCCTAGTATATGTTTCAAATAAATAGGGGGGACATTGGGTTATGGGAAATTAAGCCCAACTTTTTGTCATTTATTATTTTAAAGTAAAATTTTTCCTCATTTATATTATTTTCATGGAATAAGTGAATTTATGTATTCACATACACACATATATCTAACAAGGTTCCTATTTTCTATTTTTTTCATTAAAGGAGAGGAAAATGAAAGTGACTTCATGACAAAAGTATGAATGATAAAAAAAAACCTTCCCACTAGTTGGGGACCCCCCCAAATTAGGTCTAAAACATAAGTTGACATTCTATACACAATTTAAGGTTATGCAAAAATGATTCCAAAATTAGTTTTAACACTTAGTTCTAAAAAAATTATTAAATTCCACCATTAAAGTTATATGACCAATTCTTTTTTGTGTTTATTTAATTTAGGGTCAATGTAAGGATTTTTTATTACATACAAAGGTTTTAACTCAACATTTTAAGGTTCATTATATAGTAGGTTTGCTTAATTTTTCAAATTCAAACCTATGCATGCATTAGGTTGTAATGTTTACATGCTAAGGGTTAAAGTTTTCAATTTGTAATACCGTACTATATCACCTTATGTTAAATCCCAAATTGTAATACCTAGGTAAATTTATGTTATGTAACCCCGTTTGATTTCAGAATGCAAAAACCTATTCCCTCATCATCTGAGGTTATGTAAGGTCATCTTGTTTACCAAATGCAATACTTACATTTAGTGCATAAAAACAATAGGATGTATCCAAAAGATACCTATTTTTAAAAAATTAACCAATTATCAATACCTTCATCTTTAGGTGTAAGCATTAATTGTGGGCATGTCCTAATTTTTCCAAACCTTAATTTGCAATACCTACATCATTTGTAGTGAATGTTAAGGTGATCATTAAGGTAATTTTGCCTTTATTACTATAATGTAATATTACCAATTTACCATAATAAGCTTTATCATGATACCTACATAAATTTATATTGTGTACCCTCACCAAAAGCCCCCTTTGGTTAATAAAAATTTATTATGCAGGTATTGCAAAAACTTAGTCCCTCATAATCTAGGTTTACTTAAGGGGATCTTGTTCACCAAATGCAATACCTACATTTAATGGACTGAATGCAATAAGAAATATCCAAATGATATTTATAACTAAAATAAATCATCATTATAATGAAAAAGGTAGGACAATACCCACATTAAGTGGTCAAATCCCCTTTTGGAAAGAGTAGGGAATTTGCAATACTTTCATTTGACATAATTAATACCCATGAAAAATATGAAATTATATGCAATAATTGTGTTAGTGTTCGTTAACCTTTAACTATGATATACCCTAAACCTTGCAATACTTGCATGCAATACCAATTAAATGCCACAAGAAATAAGATGAGTAAACATTACCCGCATATTGACTTGGTGATTATTGTATAATTGACTTATAATACCCACCTCTATATAATGTTTGAATGAAATATTCTTGTTTGAGACTTTTAGAAGATATGTGTTATATAGCCTTAATAATGTAATTTTAACTTTCAAACCCTCTATGTTCATTGATACAAAAATCAATGCATTAATACATAAATAATCTATTCTTTGACACAATTGTAATATGATGCACATTTTAGTAATGGAAAATTAAAATGGGGGATAGGTACAAAAAAAATTGTGTTTTTTTTACTCATGAGCCCTCTTCTTACAAATATTTCCATGTTTTAACATCATCTCATGCCAATCCTTCATCCAGTGCACTAAATTACCAAGTCCATCATTGACGCAATGAAATACCATGTCAGGATGCATGACTTCATTAACCTTAGAAAGGTGATTACCTTGTACATCTGTTGCAACAGCACGCAACAATGATACAATGTGGTATATGAGTTGAACCCCACCTTTTTTGACTTCACTGATGATTTTTTGCATTATTTCACCCATTCGAGCAAGTGTTTTTTTTATGGAGGTGGATGTACTTGAAGTTTGGTTGTGATCTTTTTCTTTTTCCACATTGGGGGAAGTATCATCTGGTTTCATAAGCTTGCACATATCAACAACCCATATTTTTCAAAGTGATTTTCATTGGCCTCTTCATCATTAGATTCATTGTCATAAATGTGCAAATGGGTAGGTTCTACAAACATGGCACAAAACCTCCACGATCAAATCCATACCATGTCCCACAATATTGAATAGTATTTTCTTTAATGAGATTGGTACATGTAAGAAAAATGGCAACTTGATGTTTACACAAGTTTCCACGCAATGCCCATTCACATGTGCAACAAACATGCTTGGTGAAAGGAAGCGGGGCCTTATATGTCATATTCGGATGTTGTTGGTTTTGTACCATCCATGCATGGCCAGTTTCGTTCGAATCATTTATCCCATGGGTGACATTGGTGTGAAGGATCAATGTGGCCTTCTCAATGCTCGTTTTCACAATGCGTTCCATAACCTTATTTTTCATGAACCCACATTTTTTCATTTCAACTACGTGCATGTAATGTTTTGCAACCATTGTCATAAATCTCCACATTAACAAATCAATTCGTCGACCTCAAAGCCCTTTTGTTTCTAAACGGAACTAACGTTTCAATGCCCCATGGTAAGACTCAATTGATGCTTATGTGTCCTAGTTTGAATGTGGCATTTGTCAAAATCCCACCATCTACAAATCTACAACAAGATATAGTGTGCATCCATAAATTGTTGTGCAAGTATTGCATTTCTTTCTACCATATATAATATGGATTAGGGTCATAATGTGGGTATTGCATTTTTCCCCCATATACAATGTGCATTTTTAAATTGTCATGTAGGTATTGCATTTAAAGCTCCCACATATAGTGTGGATTTCGGTCATAATGTGAATATTGCAATTTTCCCCCACATATAGTGTGCATCTTTAAATTATCATGCAATTATTACATTTAGTGCTCCCACATATAGTGTGGATTAAGGTCTTAATGTGGGTATTGCATTTAGCACCCACATGGGATTGTTAAATCCACCATTAATGTTTTTACCTTAATTCAAAGAGTGAATATTTTGGGATATGCACAACATGGTGCAGCAACAATAATGGATTGAAAGTTAATTCATGTACCAACTTGGAAATAATAGGTCCAAAAATATTGAATCCATGGATCATTAGGTAAATGTTGGATGAAGCTTTCAATGATCTTGTTTCTTTCATGAGTCATGAAGGCTTCAACACTTTCACTTGGTTCAATGGGCATGTACATGACAATGTGAAGGTCATCCAATATTGCACATTGCACTTCATTGTCTTTGATTTTTTCCATTGAACGTAAGCGCCAAACCTTTAAGACGTGTCGCACGCAAAGGTAAATGGGCATTTGATTGTCGCCCCACACAATCCTAACCAATTTATTATCATTTGAACTAATAACATTATTTTAAATGGAGAATGTGGGATGAAATGTTGAAATGGCTGCATGTACATGAAAGTTCAAAAAAAGGTAAAATGAAAATAAAACTAACCACAATATTCATAATTCTTATGAAACATCATCAACAATGAAACATGAAGGTTTCCATTTAAAGTTTTTCCTTAGAAGCTTTGTTTTCAAAGGAATTAGCCATTCCACCAAATCATCACATGTTTAGCGACTTGTATTGATCCATGCAACTAGCACTCTAGTGCGATGTACATCAAACACCATCAATGTGAACAAATGAAATTTCACATCATTGGTGCCAAAGGTGGCATGCATTGAGATTGCCCCATTATCACCTAATGAAACCATGGCTTGCAATTGAGATGGGGTTTGTATTCCTATTATGAATGGGACATGAATCCCATTATCCTCACTTGCATCTTGAAAATAAAACACATCATTTGGATGATTAAATGCCCATGTGCGAAGGGAAATGGCGAGATTTTGGTGTAAACGCCAACTCCCTTTTTTGTGTTTACGATCCAAGTAAGCAATGTCTTATTGTCTAATGAAATCATCCCTTGTCATCGCTTCTCTTGGATTGATTCTAGCCCACCGTACTACCATATGCTTATCATATATTTGTTTGATGGTGTAACCTAAACCCAATTGGGTTCAAATGTGGTCCTTGAAGGCTTGTGACATTCGTGGGGTAAAAAAAATGGTCACACAATGGAATCAAGGTCATGTTTGCCATGTGCAGGTTCACCATTGATTTGTGTATGAGGTTGATGGTAGAAGATTATCTCTGCCACCTCAGGTCGTGTGTACAATTGTTTAATTGAAAATTGAGCTAAACAACTTCGTTAAATGGATTGATGGTGATTTAGATGTCCACGATTATCTTTCGACCCATATCCACATGCACATCTACAAAATGTGAAATCAATTTAGGATTTAAAGTTTGGTACAAAATGAAATTAAAAAACAAGTTCCATATAACAAAAGTGAATAATAAAACATCATACCAAATATGGCCAAGGTGGTTTTGGATTCTTGCATTTTTACATTTTCTTGTGAGGGTACCCACTTATAAATGTTCCATTCCATCGGGGAGTCTTCATGGCTTCGTTCACCATTTAGAAATTCCAAAATTTGTGCATGTGTGATGTATGCACATTCAACCTTGATTATGTGTGTCCCTCCATGTTGAACATTTTTTTTCCACACCAAGTCCATGTTAAAGGGTGACTTCTTTGGGTTTTGAATCTCAATATACTAAGATTTTAAAACACGACCCATGTTTGAAACTATGCATTGAACTGATTGTATAAGAAAAAACAATAAATTGATATTGATGTCCAAAATTTCATATTTACAATATGTTAAATTACATGTTAATTGTCATATTCAATACTAATGCAAATGTACATGTTTTAAGTATTTAGTTTGTATCCTTCATCTAAACCTTATATAATCACGCACATAATACCCTAAATGCTAAGTATGGAGAACATATGATATGGTTTTTGGCCATAATTGTAAATTTTAAATCTATATTATATATGGATAATCTAAATGTAATACCCACATGATAGTTAACAAATTACACTATTTATGGAAAAAATAACTGCAATACCTACATTATGACCCTAATCCACACTATATGTGGGAGCCTTGAATGCAATACCTACACGACAATTTAAAAATGCACATTATAAGTGGGGGCAAAATGTAATACCCACATTATGACCATAATCCACATTATATATGGGAGAAGGAAATGCAATACCTGCATAACAATTTAAAGATGCACATTATATATGTGTTGCAAAATGTAATATTGGCATTATGACCATAAATCCTCACTATTTATGGGAGGCCAAAATGCTAAATCCATATATAAAACATGGAACATTCTTAGTGGAATTTGATGACCATATTAAAACCATCCAGGGAAATTAATTTCCTTAAATTAGGAACAAAACAATAAGAAAACATAAGAAAATGAATAAGAAAAAATATCATATCATTGATGTTAAAGGATGATATCACATTCCAAAGAGTTATATCTTGATTTGAAACACAACCTAAATAAATCAACACACATTTCATTAAGCCTTAAACTTAAACCCTAAATAATCCTAATGATAAATGCTCTCAACCTAATTTTTTATACAAACAAAACTACAAATGGAATACAAAAAACATTTATAACAACTTTGTTTTGAATTTTAAAGTTAATCAATTAAAAATTATAATGAATGGAAGCATTAGCCTTAGAGTTTAAAACTAATCACCCCAAAAATTTATATATAAACCTAAACAATTTTAATGGTAAATGTCATAAAAATTAATAACTATATAAACATATACAAATGTCATACAAAATAATCTTTAAGGAGTGAGTGATGAATTAAAATTGAAACATAAGAAAAATTAAATGAATGAAATAAGAGTTTATCCTCTTACCTTTAGTGTGGTCACTTCAACTTGAAACTTTCTTCATTCACTTTCAAAAGAGATAAAATGCATCTTGTTATAAGCATTTGTAAGTGAAAATTTGGCCAAATCTCCCCCCTAAAATCCAACCTAGGATTGATTTTGATTAGTATTAAAAATTATAAACATTCATAAACGTTTGATGTCTTTTTAACTCTGAATTTATCAAGCCTATTCCTTAATTAAACTAAGTACATCTTGCATTAAATGGTCCAAAGTGGAGGTAGAGGATTGTCACTAAAAAATTTCGCAATTGTAATACCCGCATTTTACATCATAATTTTTGCAATTGAAGTCCATAATTTGCAAATGCATAGGTAAGTAGGTTTTGCCAATAAGTAGATGTTGTGCAAATAAGTAAAATGGCATTACTGAAAAATGTATCTATTTTTTTGGTTAATTTTTAGAGTAGGAATTAAGTAGAAGTTTAACCAATAAGATATATAAAGTTTACCAAGAAATAGAAATTTAACTAAGAAGATATATAGGTTTTGCCAAGGGATATAAGTTTAGTCAAGAAATATAAGTTTAACAAAAAAAAAAAAAAAGGTTTAGCCAAAAGATATAGGTTTTGCTAAAAGAGAGAAGTTTAACTAGTAAGATATTTAAATTCAGCCAAGAAAAAGTAGTTTAGCCAAAAAATATAAGTTTAACTGATAAGAAATATAGGTTTAACTAAGAGATAGAAGTTTAGCCAATGAATATAAGTTTAACCAAGAAGAAATATAGGTTTAGCCAATAGGAAATAAGAGTTTTGCCAAGGTAAGTAAAAGATTAATTGTTAGTTAGTAGGCAGGGCTAAGATTTAGGTCAGTATAGTAGCTAGGTGGGTGGGTAGTATGGAGGTCAGGATTGGGAAAAAATTGGCAATGAAAAAACAAATGGTCAAAGGTCAGCAGCCAAAAAAAATTGACTGTGGTAGAATGTTGGTTAACGTAAGGTAAAGAGGTGAATGAAAAAGAGACGAATCATCCAGCCCATCCTATGGACAGAACGGCCAACTGGTGCAGTCATGGGGATGGTTCACTC
>Ga0116231_10007278_pt1 | contig 20413 bp, 17 predicted proteins | sample S1TSphgellanicum_2_FD_89695 | JGI IMG/M metagenome (GOLD analysis project Ga0116231, IMG submission 89695) | Host-associated microbial communities from peat moss isolated from Minnesota, USA - S1T2_Fd - Sphagnum magellanicum MG | ecosystem: Host-associated > Plants > Peat moss > Unclassified...
ATGGCAAGCGGCCTTCATCGCTGCAATTATCAAGATGGGAAATCTCCCGAACGTTACCGTTGGCGAAATACGCGAGGATCCTCTGTGCCAGGTCGTGAACTCTTGAGCGAGCCGGTCGAAGCTATTCCAGTTTAAGGTGCATGCTTAGGCGTACTCTTCAGTTCACTGCGAACCAAAGTGGTTCTGGAGATATAAATAAATAAAAATTCGTCTACAGGGTAAACAGGAAATGTAATAGGGCACACACACACACACACACACATATAATAATGAAATCTCAATGAGAATTTTATGACAATCTCAGAGCTCTAGACTGAACTAAAAACAAAAAGAAAACATATATTTAATGATGAAATTTCAATGAGAATATTATGACATTCTCAGTGCTCTAGAGTCTAGACTGAAAGGAAAAAACACAAAATAACATACATACAGACACACCTCTGTGTGTGTGTGTGTGTGTGTGTGTGTGTGGGGTTATTTTAATTAATTTTTAAATATATAATAAAAGTGTGATCATAATGATTGAAGTTATTGCATGAATATGAACTATACTAGAGTTCTCATCTAAATAAAGGGTTTTTCATTTTGTATTAAAGGTGTGCAAAGTATGCAATGTGGATCATGCCCAATACACTTCAATTAAACATGGAGTTGTTTTGCTTATGTGAGAAAAGATGATGATAACCAAAGGTCCATGGCTTTTGTATTCCCTATCAAAACTGTTTGTGACTAAATTCACAAATGGTTGGTGCAAACAAAATTATTTGTGGAAAACTTGATTTCTTCTTTACATCAACTTATTTACATGAGGCCAAGTTTTGGGTGAGCATCAAAAAATGTTTTTGCTTGATTGATTTTGTTGCTTTTAGAGTTCAATTAACTTTTGGGAACACACAAAAGAATTGAGCTCAGAGTTGTATTTCCAGCTGATTTCATATCCATAACAATTGACTTTTTATATAATTGCTATGGTACCAATATAACCAAACTTGGGCTTCGTGTTGATCCACACTCCTAGTGACAGTCAAATTGACATAAGTTAGAATATTAATATATTTTCATTTGTTCGTTGAATTTTTAAAACCTATCACATGGGTTTGGCATTAATTATATTCTGAAAAGAAAATGTTGAATTTTTAAAATATATATTGTCAAAATTTAGAGAATCAAACTCATAAACTATTGGGAAGGAATGCCTGTTGTCTTAATCACTAGACTACCACCTTTTCATTCACAAAGAATATTATACCTTGTTTTACTTATTATTAGTTGCTGAAATTTTGGAATATTAAAAAAAGATTTGTTGAACTTGCTGGACTCACTTTTGGAAAATTAAAAAATTGTAATAAATGCAACAATTTCAAGCAATTGTGAGTCACCTAAGTAAAGTATCAAAACAAAATTTAATTATCATATAAATTTTCCATGAAATCATTTCCACTTCCATCAATTTTATGCATCAAATTCAATCTTAAGCTATTGAAAACACTTTTTAAAATTTGTGTATTGATTATAACTTATGAAACCATAAGAATCTCAAACAGGATTTTAAAAGGATTAACTTTTTATTCAATATGATGTGACCTAAATTGAAGTCAAATATGTGTTGGTGTTGCTAGGAAAGACCAGAACACATTCAATTTTCGTGTGTAATGATAGAAAGGTGATCCTATAATAAAACAAATATGAAAGGGTTCCAAGCATGGAAGTGTTAAGGTGGAACTGTCATTGCAAAGGACAGTCACAAATGGAACATAAAACTGCACACCTAAAGCAGTGCCAATGTACAATTGTCAATGAAATTTGTGATTTTAAAGATTTACCGTATGGGTAGTGAGGAGACCAATGCAAGTATGAATATTGATATTATTTGAAATCCCCAGTATACCTTAAAAGTGTTCTTCAATTTTACCTACTCATTTCAAACTAAAGATAAAACTAAGATCTTCACTACTTTGTGACTATAGTTAATAAGGCATTTGTCGTTTAAATGGGTCATATTCAACTTCTATGACAAAGCAAAGCTGACATGACCAACATGATCATTTGCATTCTTCAGAGCAGCAAGGTGGTGATGGAAGGCGACATTCGCATGGATGGGGGGTGATCTGAGTTGAGAGGAAGACATTGCAGCACAGATTCACTATACATTGAATTACCTCAGTAATATGTTGGATGGCTAGAACCAGTAGATCTTACTTTTTGAAGAAGAATTTGACAGTACTTACAATGTCCAGACAAAAAGGTCTATAACATGATTTCCTTCCAAGGTCTTTAGATATGCTACGTTCAGACTATCTATGCCTCCAACACAATTGCAAACTTTCAGAATACAGAAGAGAACTACAAATCAAGAGATATAGAGGCACACAGATTTCATCAATCGACTCTGAACCCCTAAACAGCACTGGGTCATCACATATTAACTAAATCACCAACCAGGACAGACAGCACCATCGATGGCACCAGCTCTCCAACCACCAAAGTTGTTCAAAAGAACACAATCTCCAACCTTCTTCGGGTCACACAGTTTTAAGTCTGCAAAGCATATCCCAAATGTCATGTCTCTGCATTGAGCAGGTGAAGAAAACAACTTAAACAGGGTAAAAGATCCTTTCAGTCAAGAATCAATGAAAGAGAATTTTGCACATCCTCTGATGTGACATTTACCTTAACAATGTTGGTTGAAAGCCAGTCAAGACCTTCGTACAAGCCCTCCCCAGACGTAGCACATGTGCTCTGGATATACCTGGCAACATTGCAAAGGAGGAGGAATGAGTGATGGATTCTAAACTTATCCAGCAAACGTGAGAGCCAAGTTCCCTCCTTTGTCTGCACAAAAAGCCAACATCTTTTCAGGAGAACAATGAATTCCTCTTCCTGAAAAGAGGAAGCACATATTGCTTTGGATGGTACACATATTTGTTCAAGTTGTGAAATATGATGTCAGACATACCAATGGCGTTGACGGAGGGAATGGAGGCCAAGCTTGTCAGTTATCTCAGCAGCATTCATGGCATTAGGCAGATCCTGTTTGTTGGCAAAAACAAGGAGGACTGCATCACGCAGCTCATCCTGTAGCAACCCAAGCAAAAAATTAGATCTCTCTACATTGAACACAGGTGCAATCCTTCCCAGATTGTGGCTCCAGCATCATTCTCAAACTAGACAGCATTGTATGAGCACCACATCACTGACAAGTTGGAAATTAAAGCATATCCTCTTAGGTATCAAGAGCCCTCCATACTTACAATATTAGTCAACCTAAATAGAACTTATGATATGACCTGATCCTAAAGTTGACAAGATTTCAAGACAACTGAAGGAGAAAGAGAAGAGAGACATGAAATACAAAGAGCAGAAGAAAACAAGGAGTGGTGATGGTCTCCCACATATTCTGTCACCATCAACAGCAATGTCATGTTGACTAACTACCATAACTTTCCCACTGCCTATGTCCTCCATCTAGAACCAGGTTGAGTACACACAAGTGGGCTTCATGCACAAGCTGCTCTGTGTCATGCACAGAGATGAAACAATCCCTGGAGTGCTTTCAAAGTTCATAGGTAGACAAACCCTATCTCAGACTAATCCCCACCTATTAGAACATCTTATAGTTACCTCATTCAACATTCGGTGCAGCTCATCTCTTGCCTCCACAATACGATCTCTATCATTGCTATCTACCACAAAGATCAGACCCTGTGTATTTTGGAAGTAGTGCCTCCACAATGGCCGAATCTGTTTCATGATACCACGTTGTTATTAGCATCCTCCAAATTCATACAAAAGCCCAGTCCCCAAGCAAACTGACCTGACACAATTGTCTAGAACAGGGTTCCTATGAGGCTCCTTTGACATCATATCACAAGGAACCTGCATGCATGAGTAAGACTGCAGTGCTGACAAAAACTTCTACAATGTCTGGATGAATATGACACAATACTGGGTTTGGCACCTGCACTATACCATCCACTGACTAGTTTAAAGAAGCAACAAGGTCACCAGCAATATCTCTTGACCATATAAGCACAAGACAGTGGCTATGTTTGAGAGATGAAAACCATCCTTATACCTTATCCTGACCTCCAACATCCCAAACTGTGAAGCTGATGTTTTTGTACTCCACTGTCTCCACATTGAATCCTTGAAATTCATCCACAGATTGCAACAGAGCTCTCAGAATCAATGTTCAAAAGCAGCTTCACTCTTAAAAGTCATTGACAACAAGCAGGAACCCTATCATGGTGGTGAAACCATATCACAAGTAGAAGCTGATCATAGAGATATGGATACCTCTGCAACAACAAAAAGTCACCACCAAACTACTGATGAATACAAACCTTGTAACCTGGTATTGAGGTTTGCCACAACCCTTTACAACCAAGAAAACTGTAAATATCTGGTTCGTTGAAAATAAAGACTTCCAGACACTACACATGTGATATCACATCTACAAACCTGATTGTAAAGATGACAGGTCCGACTTCAGACTTAGATGCAATCAAACTAACATTGGCAGGGATTAGAAGCCCCTGTACATGAGAACTTTTTGAGTGTGGGAATGACCTCACATGCTTTTGAGGTGATACTGATAGGCCACAATTCAGTTGCAGTAACAAACAGAGATGTAGCAGTGGCATCCATATTCAATGAACTGATGGACCAGTTCGACAAAGCAGAGAGAACTATTCCTATACCTTTGTATAAAGCTCACGGATCGTGAGTCAAAAAGTAATAGAACTAAGATCCAAGATTGTATTTCTGTAATATCGTGCACGCGGAGTGGGTTGGAAACGACAGATGGGAGTCGAAGTAGGGAGCACAAAGTTAAAAGACGTCCAGCAGGACGTGCTTCATGAATCTTTTCTGATTCATCTGAAAAGAAGAAACTGGTGTGTGAAGATTTATGGCTAGGATTATTGTCATGCTCCGAGTAACCACGCTCTCAGGCGGATCCTCCCCTGCGCCTACCCACTCTGCACTTCCTAATTAACAGACCACTCTACACATGGACTCTATGCTACTAGGAAGAAAAAGACGTTCACAGAAGCAAACCACACGAAAACCCTCACCATCGTCCCCAGCGAAAAAAGTAAAATTGCAGCGGGAGTCGGTCTTACCGATGGTTGGAATGGTGGTGACGATCTCTCCAAGCTTCAGCTTATACAGAATGGTCGTCTTACCCGCGGCATCGAGACCGACCATGAGAATGCGCATCTCCCGCTTGGAGAACAGTTTCTGAAACAACTTGGTGAAAGTGAGCCCCATCTTGTAAGCAGCCCCCGGATTATGTTTTTTCTTGAAAAATTACGAGCGATCTATTAACAGAAAGCAAACAACAAGCCGATCCGCAAGCGACAACGTCAAGCCGTAAGTATGCGACGAATATAAGCGACAGATTGTGCAAACCCCAGAGCCCTCCTTCTTTCACTTCTTCGACTCCTTCGCTTTTGCAACGAAGCTCTCGACGGCCACAAAGGGGAAGGGATGACCGGCATTTCACGTCCCGTTCCATCTTGGGACCTCAATGTCCACAAAAGTGAAACATGTCCAGCATTTCACGTCCCGTTCCATATTGAGACCTCGATGCCCACAAAGTAATCCATGGCCGGCATTTCACGTCTCGTTCCATCTTGGAACCTCGATGCCCACAAAGTAAATCGTGGCCAGTATTTCAGGTCCTGTTCCATCTTGAGACCTCGATGGCCACAAAGCAAACCATGGCCAACATTCCACAGTGGTTTGAGACCTCGATGGCCACAAAGTAAACCATGGCCAGCTTTCCACATCCTACTCCATTGTGGACCTCGATGACTATAGAAGTAAAACATGGCTGGCATTCCACATGTCATCAATTTTCAAACCTAATTATCAATTACGTCAAAGCATGGCCAGCATTCCACGTCCCTTCATTTGGGGACCTGGATTGCAATGGTGCAAATGGATGACCAGCATTCCACTTTTTGTTGTTTGGGGACATGAATTTTCAATTAAGAAGGGGGCAGGCCCTACATTCCACGACATGTCATTTGGGGATCTGGATTGCAAATTGAGTAAATGCACAACCTCCATACAACAGCCCATTTGTTTTGGGATCTGAACTTTCAATTCCGTAGGGGGCACGGCCCTGCTGCAATCGACATCCCCATCATTTGGGGATGTCAATTGAAATATGAAAAACATGAGAAATTTTTGATGTGGGAAAGGCTCATTTCCAACTGCACCAAAAGGTTTCTAGAATTTTTTTCCTTTCCAAATCCGACCAAATATATGATACTCGGAATGACCAAAACCCCCTGATGATGAGTAGACGTTTGAAATGCCTGCTGGGGGGGGGGGACTAAGTTAATGATGCTTCTTCATTCTTATCATTATCATGATCCGAACAGAACAGAAGGTTCCGAAGTACCCACACTTGGTCAGAAGGTTCCAAAGCATTGGTACTCATAGAGACAGGTGGCAAACCTTTTTTGGTTGGGAAGTGCAACCAAAGTTTTTTTTAAATACTAAAAGCCCACATAACTAGGTATAATAATATTTTCCTATAGCTCCCCCCCCCCCAAATATAACTCTCCATGGGTCCCATTGGTAAAGCCCATAGGTGGGGAACGTTCCAAAATAATTCAGGGTTGGACTCGGCTTCCACCAGGGTGAACCGGCACCCACCTTCGTACCTTCACCGTTGTGAGTGAGGCCTCTTTGTGACCATATTAATTAAGCCCAAAATAATGTTAGATTTGAACTAAGAGACTCTGATTAAGTCTAAGCATGTGATATTTGTAATATTTTACAAATAATTTAAATGGATTTATGGATTATTTACCATGGTACTAAGGTGGGTGTTGGTTCACCCACGGCCGGCTTCCACTACCTCATCCTAGGCCCCCCACTCGCAAAATGTAGGGCCAAACTCCACGACAACAACCTTCTCCTAGGTCCGTTCTTGTTGGGAATGCCCCTCTCTTCCCCCCTCCTAGGGCTTTACTCTGTACCCACACCTATTTTGTTCATGTTGTAACTTTATGATTATCAATTTCTTACATAGAATTTTTCAAGAGTGGCATAAATCACAAGTTGACATCTTAATCTACCATTTATAGCACATTTATTCCACTCCTTAAGATTTTGAGTCTATCATATATCAAAATAAAGAGCTATATCTCATCCTCTTGAGAGGCTCTCACTCAAATCCACAAATACAAATGATTTTGTTTGATATTTACAGCCAGTGCTATTGACACCAATGTTTGTCAAACTAGATATGGAGCTCATGACCACTTAGAGTACGGTAAAGCCTGGGGAGCAAGGGCATTTAGGTCTGATTCGGGGACTGGTGGCCCACTCCAGGGCTTTGCCCCTTTGTAAGACATGAGTGGAATCCCGACCAAGTGGGACTTCTTACACATACAGCGTGAAGTGAAATTCCACGATGGAATTTCTGGCCATATGGTGTTTGCCTTGTAGTGAGGTTTTCCAAAACAGAATGCCCAGCCATGGATGCTTTGCATGCATTTGTAAGAGGTTTTCACAGCCAGGGAACTATGTAACGAGATGGACCAGGTTTAGAATCTCTTCAGAACTTCTAGGGTTTAGGGTCCAAACTCTCTACCTATCTTTTTGCACCATAATTCCTTATCAAGAATTTACAATAGTTAACTTCTGTACCAACCCAAATGCCATAATGTCTTTGAAAGTAGCAGTTTCAGAGTGGTGTTCTGAAAGTCCCTAACTCCAGTTAGGGTTTTAATCTCCCCAGCACCACAGGTCAATCCATGGGTGACAATAGAGTTCTAGAAGACTGGCAATAGTGAATGAATGTTGGGGCCAGAGTAAACCAGCACCCTCCAGCCTACCATCCACTGGATGCCTGTTATGACTCAGTCATGAATGAACCTCAACTGAGTTAATGTCTGGTTTCACCTTTGGAACCCATTCTGTGAGAAGTAGGCCCTATATTTAGGTAGTTAGGTAGGAAAATAAGTGATTACTAAGGGCCAGCCATTACTAAGTAGATGGTTTAGGGTTTATACCAGTGTTGGGTGCATATATACCAGGGCATATACAAGCATAGCTGAAGCCTTGATGGATAGGCAATTGTCTTTCAAAAATCTAAACTGACCTGCATGGCTTGGCATCTCCTCGTTCATAACAAGTAAGGATTTTTCACAAACAAGCCTTTGGTTTGTGAAGACTAGTGAATGTACATGGCTGGGGACATTCTGGGTTTCTTACATGGTAAGGGCATGTAGATTAGGGTGCTTGGATTCTTAGGGTTACAAAGGATGGAGAAGTTGCACAATTCAATGTAAAGAAATGATGAAAAGTGCGTTTTGAAAACTACAATGCAATGGGCAAAGTTTCAAGCATTGGCATTGTTCAATGTGATCATTGAGTATAGCCAAATAATAGTTGATTTTCCTTGTTTTGCATTAATATCTCCAAGTGATAGTCAAGTTGAGAGGAGCTTTACAATTTAATGTACATTTTGCATTATTCTCATTTCTTCTTGACTTTGTTCTATCCTATTACTCTTCTTAAGTTTGAAATCTTCAAGCTTCTTTAGTTTGGTTTGCTTTATTGATTTCCTAAGCTTGATTGATCTCCAAATTATAGGGTTTTTTTAATGGTGAAATTTCACATATTTTTTACCCAAAAATTTGAAATTGGACCTCCCAATTATGATTTTAGGTTACAAATTCCACCAAATTCATTGGGAATTGACATTGTTTTAGGTTTTAAGGCCAGGATTTCAATAAACGACTAAAGTTTGTTGCCACCAATCGTGATTTGTGCATATCAGGTTTTGATGCATGATGATAAGGGATCAACTCTTCTTCAATGGTCTTCTATTGCATTTCTCCACCTTTTGCAAGAGTTTTACTCAAAGCTTCACCCCCCTTTTTGTTTTCATGAATTTGTATGTAATTGCCTACTTTACAAGTTGAAGGTTTAATGATTATTTAGTTTGTTGAATGTGACTATTAAAATTGATTTGAAAATTTATGTGGACTTTTGAATGACAATAGGATATTTGTTTTGAAGCATGTACATTTTCATTCTATGTTGGCAAGATCTATTATAAAATTGTTTTGAAGTTTCAAACATTTGGATATCAATTATTTGTGATTTCGTCTTCAAAAAATTTCCCAAGGTGTTCAAGGTGCTCATTGCTTGGACCTTGATGCATGACTCAAGGTGGATACAAGATCGATCATCGAACTATTCCATATGGACATCGGTCGTTGGATTATTGTAATATTGAAAGGAATTCGGCAACAAACTACTACACAATTAATTAAATATCAAATCTTAACTTCAAGTGTTGGTTTTTTAATTCTGAAATTTTTGGTAGGTAATGTTTATACTAAACAACAAACGTGATTTTGATGTTTTTATGAGATAGTCTAAGTATGTTTAGATTGTCACACTTTGAAATTCTAGGATTGACAAGTTTAAAGTTCAAACCCAATAGGCAAAATATTTTAGAATCTAATTTTAAAATAATTATTAAAATTTTGGCACAAGTAATAAATAACTCTTCAAAATTTTGGAAAAATAAAAAATAATTTAATTTATCTCAAAGTAATTTGTGTGTAATGATATAAAATGCAGCAAATTTGTTTTTGAAGATTTGAATCCCAATTGGTGTTGCTACAATTTACAATAGTGCAACAAGGTTCAAGTTCATGGTGCCAACACATGCCTAGGTATGATGATAATTATTGACAATTGTAACCAAGTACAAGCTCAATCTTGAATGTTCAACTTAATGTTTAGTCGATGCAAATGAAATCAAACAAGCCAACAACATTACTTTAGAAAAGGACTTTGTGTCCTTTTGCCCAAAAATAACCTTTTCATACAATTCAATTTTCAAAAAAAATTTATAGTTATTGTAGTTTTTTTTTTGCATCCTACATATTATGTAGGTTTGGAATTCAACGTACTTTTTTGTTATACTTCCAATATGAGGTATGGTTCCTTTAAAACCTCCAACAAATTTTCCAAGCTTGTTATTGATGTGTTTGTTGTTGAGTTGTTGTTAAAGCATGGTTCAATTGCTACAATGCAACAAAACCTTGAAATCCTTGATGTGTTGATGTCTACAACATCTTCTTCTAGCACTACTAATGTTTGGGAAGAAGCTCATGCTTTCACAAATCCTAGTCCATTTGGTCTTTACAAGAAACCTAAAAAGCCTGAATGGGAACTAAATTGAGTTTTTAAAGATGTTTGGGCTACCAAATTGCATTGGGCAAAAACAATTGTTAGTTTGAATGGGAAGTTATTAATGGTGAGATGTAAAATTTGACCTCATGTAGATAAACATGAAAAGCTACTTGTCCCCATGTTTGATGGCCTTTAAAAACACACAAGTCATTAAAAGGCTCTTGTAATTAAGCCATAGGCAACAAAAGGTCAATATTATATTAGTTTAACCAACCAACATGCTAAGAATGAATGTTAGTTTACAACATTGCATGGTAAGAATTATATTTTTGATCATCTCTAAACTAGATCAAATTTTGAATGCAAACACAAATTTGTGCAATTTGTGATAGTTTATCATCTCTTGAAACACGGGTGCCCAATTATTGACTATGAAAGCATGAGGGAATTTTTTGATTTCTACAAAGAGCCTTCAACATCACTAGAGTGACACAAATGCTTGGGTTATGGCCAAATGCATGCAAAAGCTTGTGTTCACAAAAACATGTCCAATTGTTCAATCAACGAAGTTCCTTTTTATGTTTGTTGATGAAGTCATTATTGTGGATTGCCAAGGGTGAATTGTTGTCCATGTGTATGTGGTTGAAGGTTGAAAATGCATACCTATTTTGTTAACTTTGGAACAAATGTTGTTTAATGCTATTGTAGACAACCTAACTAAGGTGATTATGGCAAGCCTATTATAGTATGGAAGCCTTTCTGAAATTGATTTAACTTCCAAATTAATCAACTTTGGTGCTAATGGTGTGATAGTTTTTCAAAAGGCTAAGACTAATGTTATCACACAGTTGAAGGAAAAACATGCCCCTTCATGCTAGGGGTGCATTTTTGAATTAATCTTGTTGTTTAGACATTTTCCAATCTACCATTTATGTCCAAGATTGAAGTTTTGTTACAATATTGTACAAAAGCATGTTTTGGACATATGCAATTAATTGGTTGAATTTTTGGAACAAAAAGCTTTGAGAATCCTTTGCAATGTCAAAACACATTGGATCTCCATGCTTTTTCTTGCCAAGTAGATTTTAACTAAGTATAAGATTTTGGTGATATAGATGTTTCAAGAACAAGTGTCAAATGAATCTACTAAGGCAAAATTGGAACTACTTTGCAATATTGAGGTATTTTTGGGTCTTGTTTGCATCATCCCTATGTTGGAATATGTTCAAAATATTTTTAAGTTTGTTCAAACTTGAGCTGTTTTTATTTGTGATTTTGTTGCTGCTATCAAAAGTTGTTAAGGGGATCTTTATAAAATGTATTATGATGAGCAAATAGGGTTAAACATAATGACTTTGGTCAATTTTTTTGATATTGTGGACCATTACAATGATGTTTTACATCATGTTTGGGATCTACTAAACCATTTTCACAAATTGAATATGCAACATTTCAATTTAATGGGAGGAGTTACATGTTGTATAATTGATGCAAACTAACATGGTGTTTGAGCTGGGTCTCAATGATGGACTAGTTGATGGTTGTGCAAGACGTTAAAAGCCAATGTAGCAATGTTACTCATGGCCTCATTGAACCTAATTGGAGAGAGGGTTTCCATCACAAGAAATAATGAATGCCATTAACATTATTTACCCCTAGTTCTGGCTTCAACTAGAAGTTGAACACATTATTATATGGGAAGAACATTGGTCCCAACCAAGTTTTTATTCATCCCTTGTTTGATGAGGTTAAGTTGGATGAATAAACATCTTTATTCAAGATGATTATGATGTCTAATGTTTTAACAATATTGAAACCACCCACAAATTGTAACCCATGTTAAAAAATGTGGGCAATATTGCTACCTAATAATCAAATTATTTCTCATAAGCTATTTGAATGGCTAAAGTTCATTTCTAATGACTATGGTTTTGGGGAATGTGGAAGGTGAAAGGTGTTTTTTTACTCTGTCTTTCACTAAGAGCAAATTGAGAAACTAACTTACCACACATCTAGACTTGGTAGTGCATATGTATGTAATAAAATTTCATTCTTTGGAAAATTTCCCTTTTTTAATAACAATGTGATCATGGACCCAAAAAAAAGGTTCAAAGGGCAGCATAGCAATAATAACATTTTACAATTGTTACCTTATTTTTTAAACCTTTTTTTGGTTTCATAATCTTGCTTTTGTAGTCTATAACTTATTGTTGGTTTTGGTATGTGTTTATTGATAGTTATTATGTCTTTGTTATTTTTATTGAACTAATACCTACATTTTTGTTTTTTTGTAGGTTTATCTCTTACTGCAATGGGCAAGATCCATTTGGATCAGGGTTCCATTCCCACAAGAGATTTTTCTTTGAAGGTTTATATGAGATAAATTCCACTTGCTTAATATTTGGATGTTAATTTTATATTCTATTTACAAAACTTTTGCCATTCTTTCTACTTGTAGGAGCATATGGTTGCCTCCAAAATTGAGAGCAACAACAATCGTGTAGCCAACAACTTCCTAACATAAAAAAAACAAAATAACTTCATTTTTGCCCACAAAATGGTGTGATAAAAAAAATTCAACTTATTTTTTGTACAAGCTTCCACATGTTAACCCTAGATTGGAAAGCCCTAGCCAACATGGTCAAAACATGGTTGGGGTACCAGAAAGGATTGTCCCATTAAATATGCAATGGACCCTTTCATTTATAAATGTTGTTGAAATTTAATGGCATATTCATGTTGAATATTTTTTTTCTTCATAGATACATACATTAATAAGCTATTTATTTTATGCATCTAGCATTTCAAATTTGAACAAGTTTAAAGATTCCTAATTTGAATGGATTTTGTCACATGAAAAATAAATTTAAGGACTCATGGGGAATGTTTAAACAAATTACTTTGCTTCAAGATTCTTACCACAAAAACCTTAGGTGCTAATGTATATAAAATGTTCAAATGTAACAAGAACCAAGTTAAGGTGGCTCAAAAGCAACAAGAGTCGCAATCCCAAAAGTCCATATTTTAACACTAGAATGGAAAAATTAATTTAAAATCAATTTCTTAATGGACCCTATGCGGTGATTAATCAACTAATAAAATCCATATGAAAGGCTACCCATTTAAATAATTCTTTGACATACATGTTAAGGGGAAAAAAATATCAATGCAATAAAAAATGACTAAGATAGTGACTCAGGAAAATAAGGTCCAAATTTGGTCATTCAAAGTCCATAGTTATTTGTTGGTTAAAGTTTTTGTTGTAGTTTTTTCAATCCATTTTTTTCTTTCCATTAAATGTATCATATATTTACTCCCTATAAAAAATATTGAAATGAAATCATAACAAAAAATGCATTTGAATATTAATGCAAAACCTAGAACATAGTCCATATGTTCATTTTAAAAGTCCATTATTATACGATTGGTGTATGTTTGTTGAATTTCACCTCTCCATAAATATTTTTATTCAAGCACAATCTTAATCCATAAATATGTGTTCACCTTCCATATAATCACCTTAGCTTTCAAAGTCCCCCCTATTGTAATGTATAAAGTTCTTAAAAGTGAAATTTTTGGGAATTTGGGGCCATTTGATAAAACATGGCCCACATTGGATAAATTTTATTATTTTGACTTTCATAAATGAAAATGATGAATACTTTAGAGGCTTGCATAAAATATGGAGCAAATTTATTGCATTTGACTAATATATATATAACAAATTGACCTTATTCTTCATAAAACCTAAGACAATGATTTGGGAGTCTTAGGAATGAGTCCTTATGTTTCGATTGGGGTATCTTAATCATGCTTGGATAATACCAAATTTGATCTTTAGATGGCATTAAGAAAATCTAACACATTTGTTTTAGTTATCAATTACATCAACAAAAGGTGGGTCCTTGTCACATTATTGTGAAAATTTTCAATGTTCATGAAACGTTGAGAAGTGCCATGGCTTTGCAATTAAAGGATTTACTTTATTTTCAAAACTTGGTGACAAGGTTATAACCATTGTAAGAAATCACGATTAAGGTTCAATTTTATCAAAATGTTTACATTGACCAAATGGATGTTCATTTTGGCTAAAGGTATGGGGCATGAAATAAACATGGTTCTTTTGATTACTTATTTTGAATAAAGTGACATTTTTTACCAAGTTTTATGTCATTCACTTAGTGAAAAAAGACAAACTAAAAAAAATTCCATCAAGACAACCAATGGCTTAATCAAATAGGCCATACTAAATAACAAAGGTGTCATCAAATCAATATGATTGATTTGACACTTAGTCAAGTCAATTATATTGATTTGTGGCATACTTTGTAAGCCTAGGGTATCTAGGTAAATCTTAAGTTATTATAACATATTGTAAACTATTCATTCCAAATTATTTAGGGCCATTTCAAAAGATATTATTTAAAAACTTAATTTAAGTTATTTAACTTTAGGTTATTATAGGCCATTAATATATTAACGTAAAATAACTTACAATTGTTTAAGGTAAATAAATTATAATTAAATAACTTAAGATAACCTAAAATAAAAATAACTTATGATATTTAATAAATTAAAATAATTTAGGGTAGAATAACCTATAATAATCCTAAAAATGACATGGGGTGTAATAATTTAAAATAGCCTAAGGTTAATTAATTTAGAGTACAACAAATAGTTTAGAATAACCTAGGGGTAAATAACGTGGAATAATTTAGGGCAAATGTTTTTAGCATATAATAACTTAATTTAAAATAGCCTAAATAAAACTTAAAGAGGCTTAAAAGTAGTTTTAAATAACTTATGGTAGTTTAAGGTAATTAAGGTAGGTAGGTTAAGCCACATAAATAGGATAGGAAGAAATGTTTATAATGATGTGATAACAAAAATTATCATTCGTTAAAAAATCAATGCTATGGTTAAGGGTTTGGACCTTTAGTGTGAAGGTGAGGGGTTCAAATCTTCACACTTGTAACCTATTTGAATGTGCTTAGCTAGCTAATTTAACCTAGCTTAATAGCTTAAGTAAGGGGTCAAAGCAAATTACAAATGAACCATGTTTGTCCAAGAAAAATTGATGTATAAAAGTATCATTGTATGCAATAAGCTAAAATCTTGATGACATTATTTTGTAATTGTAATTACAAGAAAAAAAAACTTTAGATAGTGCATGAATACATTTTGAAACCTAAAGTTCATTTTGATCCAATTGTAGTTAGATGAAAAGGATGAAATAAAATCAATGTACATAAAATATATAAAATACAATTTTTCAATGGCCATAGAGTTTCATGTTTATGATTCATGAAACATTACTAAACAAAATAAAAATGAAAGAAAATGCAATGCCAATTTGTTAAAAAAATTCATTTTTCATATATGGTAGTGTTTTTTTCTTTAAAAAATAGTTTTGAAAGGATTTTCAACCAAAATTTTTGAACTTCTAAATGGTTTTAGATTCAATTGATGTATATCAATAATATTAATCATAAAAAAATACTCCCTAAAAATTGCATCCATAACCCGAGTTTGAAATATATATGTATTTTTTCATACTTTGTGAGAAGTATTATTTTGTTGAAAATATATTTTGTATGTTTAAATTTTTCAAAATTTATTGTAGTTTTTAAATAATTACCCAACTTAAGTGTAAAAATAATCAAACATATCTAAAATAGAAACAAATAATCCAAGATGTGGTGTCCATACATTATCAAAAAACTTAATTGTAAAGAAAATTACCTTGGGATTACAATTGTTGGGGGTGTAATGTGTTTTAGCCGAAAGCATCACTAACTTACGCTTTAACCTGAGTAGCATGGGGCACGTGGAATCCCGTGTGAATCAACAAGGACCACCTTGCAAGGCTAAATACTCCTAGGTGACCGATAGTGAAGTAGTACATGAAGGAAAGGTGAAAAGAACCCCCATCAAGGAGTGAAATAAAACATGAAACCATAAGCTCCCAAGCAGGGGGAAGAGAATCGGATCTCTAATCGTGTGCCTATTCTATTTCAAGCCCTAGGGTAAAGTAGGTAGGGTAGATAACATAGGTAGGTATATATATATATATATAAATTAAAATTATAGATTTTCAAATTTGTTGCATAGATATTGTTATTTCATTTGACCAATAAAAAAACCTAGTAAAAAAAACTCAATCAAAATAACCTGTCAAAATAGCCAACCAAAAGCCCATTTCAAAATAAACATGTCCAAATCAACTTGTCAAAAATAACATTTTTGTCAAGTTGGACAAGGGGGCAAAAAGGCCAAATCGAAGGTCATTTGAATTAATTTTTTCAATCAAAACAATCTTATGGTGAACTTATGGAAAAGATGAAAACACCACCAACTTGAACATTTTCACAAATGCCTTAAAAAACATTATGTCACATGTGTTTTACTAATGTTGTCATAGCCATATGCTAATAGTTGTTATGGGCATGTTATGTCCAAATGTTGTAAATATCTTACTAATGATTTGAAAGTTTGTGATTCCATGAAGAAGGTGGGTGCAATTACTCAATCCAAGACACTATTACAATTCATGGTTTTTTTTTATTGGGTTTTCTTGTCAAAAAATACCCAAAAATGATAGGCGTAAAAAAAAACCACGCTGTGAATTTGGACAAGTCGTTTTGTACATGTCTAGTGCGATTGGGTAGTCAAATTGGACCTTGTCATTTTGACTAACAAAGTGATTGACAAAACGACTGACTATTGGACAAACTAGTTGATTGGTGGATAATGAACAATTTGACAAGGTCAATTTTATATCTAAATTAAAATCATTTTTTGGAATATTATTTAAAAAATTAATAGGTAGGTAGGTAGGTAAGTAGGTAGTAAATAGGTTTAGGTAGGTCAAAAAAAGGCACTTAACCAAGTAAGTGTTAACCTAGTCTAGCCTACCTAACCTAACTACCTTAGTTTAACCTACCTACCTTAGCCTTCTTAGCATGCACACAAGTTGTAAATATAAGGAATTGAACCCCAAACCTTCCCAATGATAAACCAAATCCTTACCAATGGATTACACCATCAAAGATGTTCAACTTATATCAAGTTTTTTATTTCACATGTTCATTTCACATCATTACACATATTGGCTAAAACTAGGTGACAACTAATGGCTAAACTTAGTGGCCAAACTCAGTGATTTAAAATAATGATTAAACTTAATGGCTAAATTTAATGAATTAAAATAATAGCTAAACCTAGTGGCTAAATTTAATGACTTAAAATAATGGCTAAACTTAGTGGCCAAACTTAATGACTTAAAGTAATGGCTAAACTTAGTGACTTAAAGTAATGGTTAAGCTTAGTGATTAAACTTAGAGACTTAAAGTAATGGTTAAGCTTAACGACTAAACTTAATGATTTAAAATAATGGCTAACTTTAATGGCTAAACTTAGTGATTTAAAATAATGGTTAAACCTTGATTAAATCTAATGGTTTAATATAATGGTTAAACCTAATTAATAAACTTAATGGTTAAATTTCATGGCTAAAAATAATGGTCAAACCTAAATTAAATATAGTGGATAACTCTAATGGTTAAAGATAATGGTTAAACCTATACTATATTTAGTGGCTATACCTAGTGGTTAAATTTAGGTTATATTTATTGGCCAAACTTAATGGTTCAATTTAGACTAAACCTAGTGCCAAAATTTAATGGTTAAGCATAATGGCTAAATTTAATGGTTAAATTTAAATTAAACCTAATGACTAAAATTTGGCTAAAATATGGCTAAACCTAATGGTTAAATCTAGCAGCTAAACATAGTGGTTAGCTAAACTTCATGGTTACACTTAGTGGTTAAAATTAAGTAGGTAAGTGGGTGGATATGTAAATAGATAATATGTAGGTGGGTGGGTAGGTATGTAGGTAGGTAGGTGAGAAGGTATATGTACAAATGGATGCAAAAAACATCAAATGTCCGTTGGAGTGGTGGAAAAAAAATAAAATTGTGTTCCCAACTGTTGGCTTTTTGGTTAAACAAATATTAAGGATTATAGGTTTTCAAATAGAAACTAAAAAAATATTTTCCCTTGTTGGTATACTTACCAATTTTAAAAGGTGTTGTTTATAATAAAAAAACCTTGAAAAGTTAATCTTTGTGACTAAAAATTGGCCTAATGATGTAAGGGTTGGTTGTAAGGCCCCTTTTACTTTGGTAAAATTGATAAATTTTGAAATAGATTTGAAGGAAGAGTTAGATGAAATTGAGATTTCATTTGAACAAAAAAATTGAATGATGATCAATTTTTTAAAAAAATTCCCTTGTAATGAGGTTTGTTGGTTTTTTTGGGCATATAAAAGCCTTTAACTATTTTAAAATTAAAATCAATTTTAAAGAATCAACAAAATATAATTAACAAATTTTAACGGAAAAAGAACCAAAATAAGGGAAAGAAAAAGAAAAAATGAGAATTAATCTAAATAATAAGATGGAAAAAAAAATTGGTTCAGTTATAAAAAAAAATCTTAGAACTAGAATCAGCGGTTATTTGAAAAAATTAAAACTGCCCAACATTGGTGAAAACTAGTGTTGGGCGAATATTTACTTTCAACAATACCTTATGGGTAGGGTATGAACCAAAAAAATCATATGTGAAACCCAATAGGCCTAAGCATAAATGAATTTTTGACATATTGAAGCCCGTTGGGCATAGACATATATATGACATGTTTTTTTTTCAAATGGGCATGCATAATAAATATGGAAAATAGTGATGCCCTTTAGACATAAACCATCTAAACAGAATTTTAGAAATCTAGACTTAATATTATAGTTTAGATAATTAAATCATTATAACCTAACATTTTAGAAACTTTGAATTGTGGATGCCACAAGAATTGTTGAAGTCATAAGTAATTGGTTACCTTTAGTTGCAATCTTAGCACATTGACAAGAGATCGGATGGTGGGCGCAAAGTGTATTCTCAGACTTTCAAACACCATAGATTGTCGAATGGCGACCAAATTTTTTTGGTTGTGTAAAGGGGTGGAAGCGTATACTATCATTTTGGGGGAAACAAAAAAACATACTCCCATTTTCCCTCTTGGGTGATTGAAAATTTTTGATTGTCATTCGATGGTGTGGGTGTGTTGGATGGCGATTGAAATTTTTTGGATGCCATTCGATATACCCCCACTATTCAATCACGGATGGCCCTCTACTTAGACCCTTCTCCTATATGTAATTTCCTCACATCATAAACATGAATAAGATTCAAAGATTGATTGTCCATGGGCCACAAGTGTTTTTTTTTCATTTTTGTGATGTAACAACACTAGATAAATTTGGTCAAATTTCACTTAAATTGGTGACACTTTTGTACAGGACATTAAAATTGTATCTACTAGAGCACTTGTGTTGACATGCTCCTCAAAAAAGGATGATATTTGGCAAATTGTTTTTAGAAAACAAGGAGTTTTCATTAGAAATTGCCATTAGAAATTGGAAACTTATCACCATTTGATAATTTTTCGCCCAATTTGTTTTTCAAATATTTTTTTAAATTTTTAAATTTTATCTTTTTGGCAAAATTTTATCATTAAAAAAAAAGTAGTTGTGAGAGTTGTGAATCAAATTGTGATTCACTCATTTGTCTTTTTATTTTGAAAGAAATATCTTCCTAGAGTTCCTAACACTTATTAATTATTACACATTTTTCACACAATTGTAGTTTTCCAATGAAAAGTCCATGTCTATGGAAAATGAAATAAGGCCCTACATCAATGATTTTCCATTAGGCTAGTTTGATCACAACACATTGTGCATGCATAATTATTATCATGGCAACCTTAATGGAAAGACCATAGAAGCATATGCAAAGAAAACATTCCTTAATGGAATGAGCATCCAAAATAACACTATAATGGCATGTAATTAATATACGTATAACCATTAAATGGTGTGAATTTGAATCTAGATGAACCAATAAATATACACAATAATAAATTTAAAAATCACTTTAAAAAGGTGAATAAATTATTTTTGATTAGTTAGTCATAACAATCGGCCCATGTGATGACATTTAATTGTTCCTCACTCTACACTATCAAATATTTCATTTTTATGGGGGGTGAAAGCACACTATGGGGGGGAGCCAAAAATGTTGTCACATTGTACTATTGTCCATGTTTGAACTTTAATCATGGTAATATTGAAGCATATTTTTTCAAACTTTTTGCATAATATGGTAGATTATAAAACAAAGAAT
>Ga0116231_10007280_pt1 | contig 20407 bp, 17 predicted proteins | sample S1TSphgellanicum_2_FD_89695 | JGI IMG/M metagenome (GOLD analysis project Ga0116231, IMG submission 89695) | Host-associated microbial communities from peat moss isolated from Minnesota, USA - S1T2_Fd - Sphagnum magellanicum MG | ecosystem: Host-associated > Plants > Peat moss > Unclassified...
TCTGAAGGGTGCCCCATCTGGGGCGTTTCCTCCCTGAACTTGGCCACGCCTTCGGGCGTGGCCCTTTTTTGGGGGACGCTGACTGCCTCCGCGTTGAAGCGCGCCCCGGAAAACTGCGGGTTGGCCGAAAGCTAGGCGCACTCATCCTTCAGCCTTTGGTCGGATCCGCCTCACCTCTTTACGCCGGGGTCGCGAAGATAAGCCGGCAATTCCGCATGGCCTCGCCCGCCCTGTGGATCGGCGAGGCGCCAAGTGTGCGCATCGGCGACGACGCGGTTCCCGCCGGGGTCGCTCACCACCATATGCTGATCACGCTCTTAGATGAGGATCGCCCCTATGGATTATCGCCGACTTGGTCATTCAGGCTTTAAGGTTCCTGTGCTCAGCCTCGGGACCGGAACCTTTGGCGTTAAGGGTCCGATGCGGTCCTGGGGATCGGCGGATGTCACGGCGGCGCGTCGGCTGATCGACCTCTGCCTCGAGGCCGGAGTGACGATGTTCGACAGCGCCGACATTTATTCAAATGGCGAGGCCGAAGAGGTGCTCGGCGGTGCGATCAAAGGGCGCCCACGCGACAGTCTGATCATATCGACCAAGGCGACCTTTCGCAGCGGGAGGGGGCCAAACGACGTCGGCTCCTCGCGGTATCATCTGATCGAGGCCGTCGATAAGGCGCTCAAGCGGCTCGGGACCGACTACATTGATCTCTTTCAGCTGCACGGCTTTGACGCTCAGACCCCGGTCGAGGAGGTTCTGTCGGCCCTTGATGATCTCATTCGGGCCGGCAAGATCCGTTACATCGGCTGCTCCAACTTCTCAGGTTGGCATCTGATGAAGTCGTTGGCGGCGTCGGAGCGCCACGGCTGGGCCCGCTATGTGGCGCACCAGGCCTATTACTCATTGGTCAGCCGCGAGTACGAATGGGAGTTGATGCCGCTTGGGCTGGACCAGGGGGTGGGCGCGGTGGTTTGGAGTCCGTTGGGCTGGGGCCGCCTCACTGGAAAAATACGCAGGGGCCAGCCCTTGCCCGAGACCAGCCGCCTACACGAAACCGCGGCCTGGGGCCCGCCGATCGAGACGGAGCATCTTTTCCGCGTCGTCGACGCCCTGGAGGCGGTCGCCGAAGAGGTCGGTAAAAGCGTTCCCCAGATCGCGTTGAACTGGCTGTTGCAACGGCCGACTGTCGCTACGGTGGTGATCGGCGCCCGCGATGAGGCCCAGCTCCTGGACAACCTTGGCGCCGTCGGCTGGAGCCTCTCGGTTGAACAGGTCGCCAGACTTGACGCCGCCAGCGCTGTGACCCCGATTTATCCCTATTGGCACCAAGCTCAGTTTGTAGAGCGCAATCCAAAACCCGTCTGAACTCAAGCCTTTGACGACCCAACTCTGAGGGCGAACCTTGGCTCGAACCCGGATCCGGAGACGCGCCAAGGCCCGCTGCAAATCACGCCTCGAGCCACGGTCATGCGGAAATCGCAGGGCGTGAGCCCGTCGCTCCGGCCCCAAACCCTCCTGGGTCGGCAAGCGGTCTAGGAGCGGTGGTAAGGGCGGCGACGATAATACCGATGATGTCGAGCGCTGTGGTGACCGATGGCGTTGCCGATCAGGGCGCCGCCGACGCCGCCGACGATCGCGCCGCCTACGCTATGCGTCAAAAGCCCGCCAGCAAGAGCGCCAGACGCGGCTCCATAGGTGGTGTCGCGGCCCTGAGGGCCCGCCAACGCTGGCGCGGCAGAACAAAGCCCCGCACAAAGGGCGACGGCGGTAAGGGTTTTGGACAGGTTCATCAATGCCTCCATGCCGCATCGGAGCGGCTATCCTAAGGATCAACGTCCAAGCGTGAGTTTGGTTGGCTATGCCGAGCCGATTTGCCCAAACGGGTTTGCAAGCAGCGTCGTGCGATAGACGTCTGAAAGGGTGGCGGGCGGCGCCGGGCGCGCGTTCCGCACGCGCGCCGTGCCTCCTTGCGCCCGGACCATCGTTCGGATCATCTTGCAAAAACGCCTATGGGATCGACCGCCCTGCCCTGCATGGTCCCCGGGTGATGTGCAAAAAAAGGCTCGCACTGGATGCACCGCCGCCGCCTTCTTAACGCCGGGCTCGCTCTGGCCGCCGCCACACCGTTTGGGCGGGCTTTCGCCAGCCACGTCAGCCCTGTGAAACCCGGATCTCAAGGCTGGCCGGCCGACTCTGATTGGGCCGCTTTGAACAAAGCGATCGGCGGAAGGCTCTCCGCCTCTAGCCTGCCCGACCTGACCGAGCCCGAGATGCAGAAGCTGGCCGTCAATCCGTTTTATATCGGCGATCATCCAGGCCTTACCCAAAGCTCCGGTTGGCTCGACGCCTGGCGCTCCGCGCCAAGCCGGTATGTCGTCGCCGCCGAAAGCGCAGACGATGTGGCGAAAGCCGTTCGCTTTGCCCAGATCCATAGGCTGCGCCTGGTGGTCCGCGGCGGCGGACACAGCTATCTCGGCGCCTCAAACGCACCCGATTCGCTCATGATTTGGACGCGGCGGCTGAATGCGGTCAAGCTCCATGACGCCTTCACGCCCCAGGGTTCGACCCGCTCGCCCGTCCCCGCGGTCAGCATCGGCGCCGGCGCCGTCTGGCTCCATGCCTACCAGGCCGTGACCTCCGACGCCGGGCGTTATGTTCAGGGCGGCGGTTGCACCACCGTCGGCGTCGCCGGCCTCGTCCAGGGCGGCGGCTTCGGCAGCTTCTCCAAGGCGTTCGGCACAGCGGCCGCAAGCCTGTTGGAGGCCGAGGTTGTCACAGCCGACTCGAAGATCCGCATCGCCAATGCGCACCAGGAGCCCGACCTGTTCTTCGCACTGAAAGGCGGGGGCGGAGGAACCTTTGGGGTGATCACGCGGCTGACGCTGGCGACCCATCCGCTCCCCGACACGTTCGGCGCCCTGGTGCTAACGGTCAAAGCCCATTCAGAAGAGGCCTACCGCCGATTACTGGCCAAGTTCGTTGATCTTTACGCCACGCGCCTCTTCAACCCACATTGGGGCGAACAAGTGCAGGCGCGCGCAGACAACCAGCTCAATGTACGGATGGTTTACCAGGGCCTGACCCCGCTGGAGGCGAGGGCCGCCTGGCAGCCATTGATCGATTTCTGCGATGGTGCTTCCAGCGACTACGAGGGTCAGAAGGGTCTGACTGCATTTGGCCTGCCGGCGCGCCATTTTTGGGATGCTGAATTCATGAAGCGCCATGCGCGCTTTGCGATCACACCGGACCCGGAGCCAAACGCCCCCCCGACGGATTTTTGGTGGACGGGGGATGGCGAGCAGGCGGGTGCGTTCTGGAGCGCTTACACCTCCGCCTGGATGCCGGCCTCGCTGCTCCTGCCCGAAAATCGGGTAAAGCTGGTCGACGCCTGGTTCAACGCCAGCCGACGCTGGTCTGTAAGTTTTCACTTCAACAAGGGCCTCGCCGGGGCGCCGCCCGAGGCCCTCGCCGCAACCCAGGATACGGCGACCAATCCGGAGGTCATATCAGCCTTCGCGCTCGCCATCATCGCGTCGTCAAGCGGACCGGCTTTTCCCGGTTTTCCCGCGCCCGACCTTGAGGATGCAGCGACGGCCCGCGGCCGGGTTCAGGCAGCGATGGCGGCGCTGCGCCAAGCCGCGCCAGGCGCAGGAGCCTATGTCAATGAATGCGATTACTTTCAGCCCGACTGGAAGGAGGCCTTCTGGGGTCGCCACTATCCGCGCCTGCTCCGCGCCAAGCGCCGATACGATCCATCCGGCCTTTTCTCCGTCCATCACGGCGTCGGCGTCGAGGACTGGAGGCCGGTGGAGACCCAAGCTCGGCGCGCATGAAAAGTGGCCGGGATGACGACCGCTCCCAGCCGCCCTAGCAGGTTTAACCGGGAGCGCCGCCCCCTGCGATCACGATCGCAGACCATTCGAACCGGACCCTGCGTAGGACCCCACGTCCGTCTTACCGCAGCTCCGGTGTAAAGCGCACCGGCAGGCGCCGGATCGCATGAACAAAGGAGGTGGGCGCAATGTCGATGCCGGCCACGTATTCGATGTCGGGAAAGCGCGGAAGCATCTGGCGATAGACCTCCTCGAGCGGCAGTGGAGCGACGCGCTTGCCGATGCAGACATGTGGCCCGAAGCCGAACGCTATATGCTTGGAGGCGTTGGGCCGCTCAACGTCCAGCCGATCCGGATCGGGGAACACGTCAGGATCTCGGTTTGCGGCGCCGTAGTACATGATGACCTTCTCACCGGCGGCGATCTTCTGGCCCCGGATTTCGGTGTCGCGGACTGCGGTGCGACGCATGTAAATTACCGGGCTCACCATGCGGATGAACTCCTCCACAGCGTTTGGAAGAAGATCAAGATCGTCGATGAGCTTCTTCTTCTGATCCGCAAACTCGGTGAGCAGTTTCATAGCGCCGGAGATGGTGTTGCGTGTCGTATCATTGCCGGCGAATACGATTAGAAGCCAGGAGCCGTCGAGGTATTCGTCGCGCAGCAGTTCGCCATCGAGCGTGGCGCGGGCGATCGCGGTCATAAGGTCAGGCTGGGGGTCGGCGCGTCGCTTGTGCAGCATATGACGACCGTATTCGAACATCTCGCCGATGGCGTCATTGAACGCCTGAAGGAAAGCTAAGACTTCAGGCGTCATCTCGATCGGCCCGTTACGGCCCGCTGAGACATTTCCGGCGATCTCCAAAAAGTGCATCCAGGTCAGGAACTTCGGGCGGTCGGGCTCAGGAACGCCCAAAATTTCGCAAAGGGTGAAGAGGGGTAGGCGCGAGGACAGGGTCTCGACCAGGTCGCACGCGCCGAGACCCGCCATGTTATCGAGCAGTCGGGTGGTCTCTTCCGCCACCTTCTCCTTCACTCCAGCCAGATACCGCGGGGTAAAATAGGGCATATGTTCCTTGCGCAGCTGCAGGTGCCACGGCGCATCCATATTGATCATGGCGTCGACGGAGGCGCGAAAAAGTAATGGATGACGCATCTCAGGCGGCCCATACGCCATCAGGATCCCGCCCTTCTGCGAGGAGAAGGTGTCCGGATCGCTATCGACCCGCATCACATCGTCATAGCGGGTGAGGGCCCAAAAGCCGGGCTCATTATAAAGAGGTTCCTCCTGCCAGGACACCGGGGCCTGCGCCCGCAGTCGCGCGTAGACCTCGAACGGCTGACCCTGCACAAACTGCATCTGATCCGACAGGGCGGCGCGGTCGATGCGGGGATATATTGGCGCATATAAAGGTCCGCCCGCGGCAGAGGGCGCGTAGGTTTCGCTGAGCAGAAGCATGGGGGTCTCCGTTCAACCCGTTGGGGGCGCGTGAGGCGAACAGGCGCGGGACGGCGCAGGTGAACCCTGCTTTAAGCGCATGAGTTCAAGCTCGCCGCATCAGATGAAGAGGTCGGGTCTGATCCGGTTGGAGCCTGCGGCAGGCTCAGCATACGCCGCTCGGCCATTTCACGGTAGAGCGCCAATATCCGTCGGTCGAGCAGAGCGTCCCCATGGCCCTCGGCCGCCGCGTGCAGCGCGATGAGCCGCCGGCGGAGCTCGGCATTGGCTGCATCGAGGTTGGCCAGGGAATAGTCGCCGTCGGATATCTCCTTGGATGTCGCAAGGGCGCCGCTCAGGCGCCCATCATAGCGGCTGTCCGCACCGGCGAGGAGTTCACGTATGGCCCGGTTCTCCCAAACCCGCACCGACGCGCCTGTCGCGCATTCCTGGGCGGCCAAAGCGTTCACCAGAACAGCGAGCGCCACCTTGCCGGCGAAGAAGGTCCCGAGTTCTTCAGGCGCGGGAGGCGTCGCCAAGGCGGAGACGCAGCCGTGCAGCAGCTCGGGCGCCGTCGGGGTCATGTCCAGCCTTCCACGAGGACCAGCCGCTCCAGTTGCTCGGCGATTATCGCGTCGTGGCGCCGGGCGGGGTAAAGGCCGCTGAAGCCCAGCACCAGGTCGTGCCCGCCCTCGGCGAAGGTTTTGGCCGATGTGGTCCAGATCCCCTGCCCCTTGACGGCGCTAAAAAGCCTCCACCATCCAAACGCCTGAGGGTTGACCTCAAGGCCGCTCTCGGACGTCCAAATTCGGATCGCCTCGTCCGTCGGCACTGCGCCCGCGGCGCGGTTGTCGTCAGAATGGCTCCAGAGCGGATCAAAACACCAAGCCAGATCCTCGAGGGGATCGCCGAGATGGGCCATCTCCCAATCCAGGATGGCCAAGACCCGACCCTGGCCATCGTGCAGGAAATTGCCCGACCGGAAATCACCGTGCACCAGAGAGAGCTTCTGGGCCGGCGGCGGAGGATTCTGGCGCAGGCGGCGCAGCGCTGCGCGCACAATAGGCTGTGGATGCCGCTCATCGCGGTAGATCACCTCTTCCCAATAATCCAGCTCGCGGCTCCAGCATTGATCAAGCAAGGGCGCGGTGAACGCGCGGGAGATCGGCATTCCCGCGGGATCCGCGCCGGCGATCCTGCCAAGAATGCTGAAGAGCTCACGGCCGAGGACAGCCGCGTGGGGAGCGTAGGGATCAGGGGCGAAGGGTGACGAGGCCGTTCCCCCATCCACCCGGCTCATGATGAAGAACGGCCTCTGAAGCGGGCCGCACCCGGCCTCGAGGACAATAGGCTCGGGCACAGGCGCCAGTCCCTGGACCGACTGATAGGCGAGAAATTCGGTCGTGCGATCGGTATCAATCAGACTTCCTTTGGGATCGCGTCGCAGGATCAGACCCCGCCGCTCGCCCCCCGCCTTCACAACATCAAAACTGTAGGTCTCACGGCTGGCCCCGCCGGGGATGCGGGAAAGATTTTCCACGATTGTCGGGCCGCCCCAGAGGGCAGAAAGATAAGCGGAGAGGCCGTCTTCAAGCGAGGCCGGTTCTGGGTCGAGAGCGATGGCGTTCAAGGCGCCATATCCAAGAGCTGGCTGAACCCGGAGGGGGCGTGCGGCCCGATCGCCAGCTGTTCCAGTACGCCCCATCCCCGTCGCTCTGCACCGTCAGGCCTGCGCCAGACCACCTCTGACAGCGCTTGCACATGAAGGTGATGGAAAAGCCGCGGATCGGCCTCGGCCAGGCGCAGATCTTCGCGCTCGATCTCAAGGGGCCCGTGAGCGAGACCATGTCCCCATTTGGGATGGGTATAGCCAAGGCCCAGCATTTGAAAATTGTAAAGGGGCCGAAATTCTACGCTACTCTCGACGCCCTCCCCCTTCAGGGTCAAAACCGCGCTCGAGGCGTGGCGGGTGCCCGGGGTCCATGCAATCTTGCAATCGGCCTGCTCGAAATGACGGTGTTGGGCGTCGTTGGCTCCGTCCTTGGCCCACACAGCGCGCCGGTTCCAGGGCGCGCCGGACGCGTCGTCGTTGGTATGGAAAAATAGACTGCCGTCCTCAAAATTGCAGGGGCTCCACACCCAGAAAAACTGGGGCGGCTCCGGAGGCGCATGCTCTTGGCTGTCCCGCGCGCCGACCGGCCTTACGCCCCATGAACGGTCACGGGTCCCGACAAAGCCGTCGATGCTTTCGCGTTTGCCGTCAAGCTCGATCCAGCCTGTGTATCGGCCGTTTTGCGTCAACCGCGTATAGTCCATAAATAGGCGCGCCCCGACCCGCCTGGTGAAGCGGGGCTCCTCAATCGGGAAATGCCGCGCCTCGAAGTTTATGTCGGCCTTAACGCCCGCTTGGGGCGCATCGACAATCAACCGCAATCTGACGAGGGGTTCGACCACTTCAATTCGGATCGGCCCAACCCGAAGATCCATCCGTTCAAGGCCGAGCCAGCGGCTGGCGTGTAGGGCGGTCTGGACGCCATCGCGCACCACGCAGAACGCCGCGTCCGCGACGTTCAGCTGCGGATAGACGCCAAAGGCCATGGAAAAGAAAAGACCGCCTTCCAAGTCGTAACCGTTGAAGAAATATCGGTCATAGAAATTGCGCTCACCCTGGGTGAACGCGATCGGCTCGGCGGTCTGATGCAGCGGATAGTCGTCGCCACGGGTCAGCGTCACCTGGGCCTCCGAAGGTTTCCTCAGGGAGGTCCGTTCGCGCGGGCCTCCTCCAGTTATCCTGCGTCTTAGAAGCCCTGAATAGCGCCGTCTATGGCGCCGTTGCGTCAGCGCAATATAGGTTTGGGTCTTCCCCGGCTCAGCAGGTGAGACACCTTATAAAGAAGGGCGCCAGGTTCGCACGGCTTGACCGCACAGTCGTCTGCACCTGCAGACACGGCGCCCAAGAGATCCGCCACACGATTGCTCGAGGTAAGCACGAGCACAGGAAGTCCCGAAAGCCCGACGTCGGCTCGGATGGCCTTGAGGACAGCGGTCCCGGGCGCGTCGGGCAGGTTAAGGTCGAGGAGCACGATGTCGGGTCTTACGGCGCGGATCCGCTGCATGCCGCTTCGAGCGTCCATGGCGAGCGCGACGTCGTACCCCGCTGCGGCCAGGACCGTCATGTAGATATTGGCCACCGCCGGATTGTCTTCAATGACGACAACCTTGGGCAAGCTGTGCTGTCGTATCGCGGGTTCAGACGATAGCATCAGGGCCGACGCTCCAAGGGCGCGCCAGCTATGACATAAATTTCAGGATAGAAACAATAGCGCCGAAGGCTGAACGGCGCGGCGTTTTGACCGGGTCTAGGTGATGTGCTTGGCCGAGACTGGATCGCTCGCCGGGAAGGTTTCTTCGAGGCCTTCGTCAAGCCGCGCGTCATCCGCGGTCCGCTCCGCCTGCAGCTCTTCGAGTGTAACCGCGACGTCCCCATTGGCCGAAAGCCTTATGGCGCCGCTGGGTTCAATATCCGCAATAAGGCCGGCGTCGATGAAATGGTGCACGTGATCAGGCGAATCGGACTTGGTGAGCTTGAGCTTTGCGCCCTGCATCTCATCGACGATCCCGACGTGCACGCCGTCAGCGCCGATCACCTCGGCGTGGGGTTGAATTCGCGATAGATCCGTCATGCTGACCTCCTGAACGGCTTTGATAACGGCCAGGACGGCTATCGGTGGCGCCGCGCTGCAGTTTTGGCGTTTGGACCGCAGCTCAGCCGCCCCACAGGGCGCGGGTCGATCTCAACCAAAGGCGTCCCAGCGCGGACATCAGGACCGGCCGCGGAAGGACAGGACAACATCAACGGCGACTGAAAAAGAGCGCCTCAATGCATCGGCATAGGCATTGGCGGCGGAAGTCGCACATCTACTGTGATGGTCGCTTCACCCTCGCCTTGCGCAGGTACGGTTATGGTTTGCCCGACCTCGTTGTCGGGCCCCTTGAGGTAGGGTTGCCAAACGTGGACGGTCACCCGCCCGTCTGGAACATCTTGCAGCACGGCGACGCCCGATGCGTTCGTCTTGGCGGCGAACGGGGTATCCACCACGCGAATAAACCCGATCATGGTATCGTGAATATTGCATCCGAGCGCGACAGCGCCGGTCTTTTCGAAATGCACAACCCTTGTTTCATCGTGGCCATAGAGCTTGAGCTCGAATCGCTTGGCCGGTGAAAACGAGTAAACGTGGTGGCGTACCTTATCGAGGTTTGGAAACGCGACGTCTGCGCCGACCGGAACAATCAGGACAAAGGGATCAAACTGGATGTGCTGCTGGGCCATCCTCATGGGCCAGTCGAACTTGATCGGCTCATGCGGCGTCGCGGTCGGGATAGTCACCACAGCATCCTTGACCGGCTGGCCAGACGTGGTCCTGACGTTGATCGTCAGCGATCCGGCGAAAGACAAGCTCGCCGACGCCAAAAGTAAAATAACAGCGAGAATATTACCCATAAGCGCTCGACGTAGTTTCAAGAGATGAAACGTCGGTAAATCTTGCTGTCGAAGCCGATCGCTGGGCGAAATCGGAACGGGCATTTTCAGCCGACGATGGCGCAGCTCGATCTTCGAACCTTTTTCTACTTCTGATTGAAATCGTCGCTTAACGCTTTGGTCCGGATTTTCTCTTAACCTCGGCGCATCAGCCTGGGAATTCCGATGCGATTTCTGTTGAGCGCGAGCATCGTCGCGACCTTAGCGTTTGGCTTAACCCCCTCAGCGGTCGCTGGCGACCTCGCGTTCAGCGGCAAGCTTTTGCTGACTCAGGGCGTCTCGACCATCGAAGGGTCCGCGGGCGGCGGTCTCGCCACCTGGGCGGTCATCACCGGATATGAGACGCAGGACGGGATCGGAGCCAACGCCCACGCCACCTATGTCGATGTCAGCGACTACACGCTTCAAGACTACGGCGCATCGATCGGATTTTGGGATCGCGTCGAGCTTTCCTATACGCGCGAGGCGTTTGATACCGGCGGAACCGGCGCTAAGCTCGGCCTCGGCCGAAACTTCACCTTCGACCAAGATGTGGTGGGCGCGAAAGTCCGGATCTTCGGCGACGCCGTCTACGCCCAGGACAGCTGGCTTCCGCAGGTGGCGGTCGGCCTGCAGTACAAGTCCAACGATAAGGACGCCATCGTCCACGCCTTGGGCGCCACGTCGAGCTCAGGAACCGATTTCTATATAGCCGCCACAAAAATTCTTCTCGACGACAGCCTGGTCCTGGACGCTACCCTCCGCGCCACCAAGGCCAATCAAACCGGTCTTCTAGGGTTCGGCAGCGTCAAGCATGACGGCTATTCCCCGCAATTCGAAGGCTCCATCGGCTATCTGTTGACGCGGCGTCTGGTTTTGGGCGGCGAATTTCGCAGCAAGCCCGACAATCTCGCCTTCGCCCGCGAAGACAGCTGGTGGGATCTTTTCGGCGCCTACGCCGTCTCTAAGAACCTGTCGCTGACGCTCGCCTATGCCGACCTCGGCGACATAGCGACCTTCAAGAACCAGCACGGACTTTATCTGTCGTTACAGGCAGGCTTCTGACACCGCCAGGAAAACCACGCTATGACCCGCCTCCGATCAATCGCCCTTTTCGCCGCCGCCGCCCTTGCAATCGCTTCGCCGGCCATCGGCGCTGACAAGGACGCCGGCGCCGAACCCTTCAAGACCGACGCCCTCTATAAGGCCTTCCACGGTAAAGAAGGGATCGACCGCGTGGTCGACACCCTGCTCGACCTCAGCGTCGCCGACCCGCGGATCTCGGACATCTTCAAGGGTCAGGACATTGCGCATCTGCGGCAGATGCTCGACGAACAGGTCTGCTATCTGCTTGCCGGCCCCTGCACCTACACCGGTAAGAACATGAAGGAGGTCCACAAGGACCTTGGCATTCAGCAGACCGACTTCAACGCCCTGGTCGAAAACCTGCAAAAGGCCATGGACAAGGAAGGTGTTCCCTTCCGCGACCAAAACCGGCTTTTGGCCAAGCTTGCTCCCATGGAGCGGGTGGTGGTGCAGCGATCGGGTGCGCCAAAACTGCTCCAGCCCTAAGTCCATGCCGGTTAAGGCGTGCTTGGCCCCCCGCTCTGCGGGAGGGCGACCACGATATAGGGCCGCTTGGAAAGCCACCGCGCGGCTTCCGCTTTGACGTTCGCAACCGTGATGCGACGAATGTCAGCGATATCGCCCCGGGCGCGCTCAAGCTGGTCAGGATGTCGCGCCGAGCCGTCAAGCACATTGAGCCACCACCCGTTGTAGGTGCGCTCCTTGACCAGCGACTCCAGCCACGGCCGGCGCGCCTCTTCTAGGGCGTCGAGGGTCAGCTTGCCCGCCGCAAGATCGGAAGCGATGCTCAAGGCCTCGTTACGAACCGCGCCCACCCCATCAGGAGAGGTCTTGGCCAGAAGGGTGATTGAGCCCTGATCGCCGCCATGCGGCAGGCTGACGACAACCGAAGGCGAATAGCTCTTGCCGAGTTTCTGGCGGATCCGTTCGGTGAGCGCGTCCTGCATGGCGCGCACCATCAGCTCAACGGTCCGGCTTTCGTGTGTGCGCTCAGGCGTCCAAACGAACAGGGGCCAGGTCATCTGGACGACGGCCTGGTCCTTTGGACCGTCGTGCAGAGTGGTCGCCGCCGGCGGCGGGTCGAGGGCGTAGCGCAGACGGATCGCGTCGGATCGGGTGCGCGCTCCGGCTGCCCGCGCCGGGATGGCGGCCAGGGTATGACCGACGGCGGCAAGGGCCGCCGCCTCGTCGACATCGCCGACCAGCGTGACCTCAAGGGGATCGCTTGTCATTGGCGCAAAGAGCAGGTCGCGAAAGTCACTGGCTTTCAATTCGGCCAGATGCGTTTCAGTCGGAAGATCGGCGACGTGAGGGTTGGGCAGGAGATCCAAGAGCTCGAGGGACGCGGCGACCGCCGGATTGAGCCGGATCTCGCGAAAATACGCCGCCGCCACTGTCGGCATGGCCAGCGCCATGCTGGACCGGAAGCCGGGCTCGGTCAGCAGACCGGTCAGGATCTGCAGTTCAAGATCAAGATCGCCCGATCGGGTCGAAGCATATAGGTTGAAGGCGTCGCGGCCAACCTGAAGCTGAGCGCCGCATACATGGCCCTGGCAAAGCTCGTTGATGTCATCCACATCGTTGCGTTTCAGGCCGCCCGAATAGACCAGGGGCGCCGCGACGATGGCGTCAAAGGCCCGACCCGGCGGCAATTCCTGTTGCCCAGCGCCAAACCGAATGCGGACAGAGATCAGATTCTTACTGAAATCGGTGTGCTTGAAGTTCAAGATCAGCCCGTTCTTGAAGATGAAGCGGGTGAAGTCCGGATTGACGAGCTCAACCCGTCGCACCACCTCGCCCGGGGTCTCTGCATCGCCGTAGGCCCAGCTTGCCCTGATCGCATCTTCTGGCCGCGTGGGATGCACCTTCAGGGCGTCAGACCAGACCGCCTCGATCTCTTCGGCCGGAACCGGCGCCGGACCCGAATGCATAAACAGGGGCGCCGCCGCATCGGTCCATCGACGACGGAACTGCTCAGCGACCATCTCGGGGGTCACCCCCTGCAGAGCGAGACGGAATACCCGCCGCTCCTCCTCGAAGGTATCGAAGGTGTCGTCGTCAATCAGATTGCCCAGGAGGGAGTTGGCCAGGGGCTCGGGCGGCATCGTGGGAGCGGCGGCGACGTCCGCGTCCGCTCCCGTCAGGATCCGATGTTTAGCCTCCGCGAATTCTTTAGCCGTGACGCCGTAAAGCTCGAGCCGACGGACATCGCTCGCCAGGCCGCGCACCGCAGCCCGCCAGTCGTCCATCTTGGCCGACGCAGCAAAACAGGCTTCCCCAACGCTGCGATAGCTGATGCCGAAACCGCCAGACGCGTTCAGAAAGGCCGGGTCTGCCCGGCGCGCTTCGCGGGCGACCCGCTGGGCGAACACGGACGACCAGATGCGGTCGATCAGATGTTCACGGGTGATATCGACGTCTTCTGGCGTGTGGGGCGGCTTGGCGCTGTAACGACAAACCTCAACCCCTGTAGAGATATGTGGATCGGTCAGATCCTTAGCCGCTGAGGGCCGGGAGAAGTCGACCGAGCCGATCGGCGCACGGGACGGCTCAATTCCCCCAGCTTTCCAAGTCTCGAACGCCGAGACGATGCGGGTCTGCATGGCTGCGGCCGGTTCGTCTCCGAGCGCGACCAGGATCACATTCTGCGGGCGATACCACCTTTGATAGAAGGCGCGCAGGGTCTTGTCGCTGGCGCTCTCGATGACCGAACGCTCGCCAATCGGAAGCCGGTCCGCCGGCCGCAGGTTCGGGATCAAGAAGTGCTGGCGCGCCTCAAACAGGGTCCGGCCGGGCCCTAGGCCCTCTGTGTATTCGGAAAGGACGACACCGCGTTCACGAGCGACCTCCGCCGCGGTGATCGAGAGCCCGTCGGCCACATCACGCAGCCAGCGAAACCCGAGATCGAGCTTGCTTGGCGTTTCGTTGGGTATGTCCAACAAAAACGTCGTGCCGAAATAGCTGGTCGATGCGTTTTGGTCGCGGCCGAACCCGATCCCGGCGTCCTGGAAAGTCTTGATGAGGCTATCGGCAGGAAAGCCCTTGGAGCCATTGAACGCCATGTGTTCGAGAAAGTGAGCGACACCGCGCTCGTCGCTGCGTTCGTCGAGGCTTCCGGCGGCGACGTAGAACTCGATCACCTCCTTTTGATGGGAAGGGTGCTGTTTGATCGCATAGCGCAGACCGTTCGAAAGCCGACCAAAAACCACGCCAGGATCTGGCCTCAGACGCTCGTTCGGCGCCAGCGGTTCGGGGGCGGCCGGCGAGGGTTGGCTTGGTGTCTGAGCCTTGGCCTGCCAGGCGAACAGGAGGGCGCATGTCCAGCCGATAATCGCCGCCCAACGCCGCATACGCTACTCGCCCTTCGCCCGCCCCGGCGCAACCATACCGACCCGGGAGCTTTCAGCCAGCGCGATTATGACGCGCCGGCGACATGAGCGCCTTAAGCCGGGCTCGACGCAAAAGGGCCGCGCGGGGATCGGCGCCGAACGGGCTTGGCGCCTTCCCAAAACATCTCCGCCCTGGACCTGTGTTTGAACTGCGGCGCTTTGGTTCTGCCCGCCAAGGCATTCTTAAGCCTGATGCTCGATACTGACCCGAAGACAAGGGGGCCCTGGATGAGCGGATTTGCGCCGCGGAAGCTCACGGACGTAGGGTCAAAGCGCGCTGCGCCCGAACCGTGGCTTGCTCTACGGGGGTTCGGTGCGGTGGAGGCTGTATTCGTCGCCTCGACCTTCACCTCGGCCCTCTTACTCTTCTTCATCGAGCCCATGTTCACGAAGATGGCTCTGCCCCTGCTGGGCGGCTCGACGGCCGTGTGGTCGACGGCGATGGTGGTGTTCCAATTTCTGATGCTGGCAGGCTATCTCTACGCCGACCTGTTGAGCCGCCGACTGCCCCTGAGAGCGGCCCTGATTGTTCACGTGACCCTCCTGGCGTTGACCGTCTTCGCCCTGCCAATCCGGCTCTCGACCGCGCTTGGCGCCGCCCCGATTCACGGCGAGGCCTGGTGGCTTGTCGGCCTGCTCCTGGCCTCGATCGGCTTGCCCTTCTTTGCATTGGCGGGCAATGGACCACTCCTGCAAGCCTGGTTCAGCCGGACTGCCAGCGCAGAGAAGCGCAACCCCTACGCGCTCTACGCCGCCTCAAACCTGGGCTCGTTTGTGGCCTTGATCGCCTATCCGGCGCTCGTCGAACCGTCTGCGGGTCTGAACGGGCAGGCGCGGATCTGGACCCTCGGCTTTTTGGCCCTCGCCCTGATGATCGGCGCCTGCGCGGTCGCCGCTGGCGCGGAGCGGAACAGCGGCCCAGCGGTCAGGGTTATGAGCCCATCCGCGGCGCCCCCGCGCGCCAAAGACATCCTGCGCTGGATCGCCCTCTCCGCTATTCCATCGGGTCTGATCATCGCCGCCACCGCGCACATCTCCACCGATGTGGCGGCGGCGCCGCTGTTGTGGGTCATTCCCCTGGCGCTCTTCCTCCTGTCGTTCGTGCTTGTGTTCCGCGACAGGCCGCTTGTGCCGATGGGGTTGGTGGCCAGCCTGGTCCCGCTTGCAGGTCTTGGTCTGGCGATCACCGGCCTCGGCGACCAGGGCAATCCCCTCGCCCTGCTCGCGCTTCACCTCGCCTTCGCTTTCTTGGGCGTTCTCGTCTGCAACCATCGCCTATTCCTTACCCGGCCCGATCCGTCTCACCTCACCGGATTTTACCTCTGGCTCAGCGTCGGCGGCCTGCTCGGGGGGCTGTTCAGTGGGCTTTTGGCGCCGATGCTGTTCAACCGGGTCCTCGAATATCCTGTCCTGGTCGTGCTGGTGGTCTGGGTCGCTGCGCTTGAGGCCCAGTCGCCAACCGGCCGCATGACCCGCACCGCCATCGGCTGGGCCGCAGCCGGGGGGCTTTTGATCTTCTTGGGCTTGAGGACCGCCCACGCCCTTGGCGCGGTCGGGCCCGAATTCGGCCGCTTCGCCGCCCTCGTGATCGGTTTGGTCGGCCTTGTGGCCCTCCTGGCCTTCCGCCGTCCGGTGATCATCGCGGCGCTCTTGCCAACCCTTTTGATCGGCGCCGACCAAGTGCGCGTTATGCAGCCAGGGCTCGAGTACGGCCGGTCCTTCTATGGCGTGCATCGGACCGAAGTTTGGGATGGCCGCGACCGGGTTCTCTTTGACGGAACCACTATCCATGGCGCAACGCGTTTGATCGACATGTCAGGACCTTTAGGAAGTATCCGGCCGATGCCTCTTACCTATTACCACCCCGACGGGCCGATGGCAGAGACGGTCCGTGCTGTTCAAGGCGCCGCGCACGCTCGGCGCCTCGGCGTGGTCGGCCTCGGCGCGGGCGCGATCGCCTGCGACGGACGGCCCAGCGACGATTGGAGTTTCTATGAAATCGACGCTTCGATCGCCCGGATCGCCACCGATCCATCCAAGTTCCGATTTCTTTCCGCCTGTGCGCCCAAGGCCAGGATCGTGCTTGGCGACGCCCGGCTCACCCTTGCGAAAACCCCCGAGCGAAACTTCGACTACCTCCTCATCGACGCCTTCAACTCCGACTCCATCCCGGTCCATTTAATGACCCGCGAGGCGCTTGACCTCTATAGATCGCGCCTGACGCCGAACGGCCTTCTGGTGTTGCACATCACCAGCCGTCACCTGGAGCTGGAGAGCGTCGTCGCAGCCCTGGTGCGCAACAGCGGCCTGCACGCAGTCATCAAGCGGGACAAACCACCCGCAGCGAAGACCCTTGACGATCGGGTCGGCTCGGTGGTCGTCGCCCTTTCCAGGTCTCCAAAAACTCTGACGCCACTAAGCTCCAAGGATGGCTGGCGACCGCTGCGCGACCGCGGCGTGCAGCCCTGGACCGACGATTTCTCCAACGTCTTCGGAGCCCTGGTGCGTCGCACCGTCGATGATCTCCGCGCCAAGTAACCTTCGCTCGTGGAGGCGTGTCCGGAACCCCGCCGCTAAGCCGGCGTTTTAGGGTCGGTGCGATTGGAGTGGGCCATGAGACGGACTGTGATCGGCTCAGAAATCGGGGCAGAGTTCACACCCGGTTTTGGCGCTCTTCAGCAATTCAAACGGCCGCGGTTTCGTCTTCGCCTGACGACGCCCCTGATGTGGGCAAGTCTTCCCGTTCTCGCCGTGATCGCTCTGTCTTTATTTGCGTACCTGCACTAAGCACGGGCGCCCTACCCTCACTCGGGCAAGGTCATCCGCACAAATGGGCGCGCTTTCGCGTCCCGAGCCATGACGCGCCTCAGGGTTTGCGAAAGGCATGACGGCTCCCCTCGCCTGAATCGGCAGACTTATCCGGATCGACCCTTAGGGTGTCTGGCGCGCCGTCACAGCTTAACCAGTCGGCTTATTTCGACCGTCCTCTCCGGCGGAAGGTTGAACCGGTCGATCATGTGGACGGAATTCTTATGCAGGAAAGAAAACAGACCAAAACGGATCCGCCCGATCAACGAATGCTTGTCGGCCAGCACCACGTCCCGCGTTCCGAAAAAGACCGCATTCTCCCGGTCCTTGCGATCGCCGCAGGCGTCGAGGCCCTTGAGGGCTGAGGGGATGTCTGGCACTTCGACGAAGCCATAACGCAAGGTCACGTGGGTCAATCCATCCACGATCGGGTCGATTTGAAGCCGGTCTTGAAGAACGCGCGGCCGCTCTTCAAACTGCAGGTTCAGGACAATGACGGTCGCGTGCATCGCGCCCATGTTGTGAACGAATTCTTTGACGTACTGGGGAATCCGGTCGCCGGTGCGCGTCAAATAAACAGCAGCGCCGGGCACGCGCACCACCTTGTTCGTGCGCAGGTCCGCGAGGAATTTGTCGGTCGACTCTGAAAGCTTGGAGAGTTTCTCGCGCATCGCCTGAACACCCGTTCGCCAGGTGATCATCACCGTGAAAATCCCGAGGCCAAGCGCCAGAGGGATCCAACCGCCATCGGCGATCTTCGACAGGTTGGCGATAAAGAAACCGCCGTCGACGATCAGAAAGAGACCGGCGATCGGGACAACCACCCACAGGGGCCAGCGCCAGGTGGTATGCATCGCGCGAAACAGCAAAAGCGTGGTGAGCACCATGGTGGTCGAAACGGCCGTTCCATAGGCGCCTGCCAGCCGCGCCGAACTTTGGAATAGCAGGGTGATCAAGATCGTGCCGACGGCCATAAGAAGGTTGATCACCGGCACATAAATCTGACCGTAGACATCCGCTGAGGTTTGGCGGATGTCGAATCCCGGCAGCCATCCCAGCTGCATCGCTTGGCGGGTCATCGAGTAGGAGCCAGTGATGATGGCCTGACTGGCGATCACCGTGGCGACGCCGGCAAGCATCACCAGGGGGATTACTGCCCAGCTGGGCGCCAGGAGGAAGAAGGGGTTAGCGCCGCTGGCGACCTGTCCATCCATCAAAAGTCCGGCCTGACCCGCATAGCTCAGGAGCAAACTCGGCAGCACGATCGCATACCAGGCCAATTGAATCGGAAACCGGCCGATGTGGCCCATATCCGCGTAGAGCGCTTCGCCGCCGGTCGCACACAGAAAGACGCCGCCGAGCAGAAGAAAGGCGCCGGGGCCGCTGGAAATCAGAAGCTTGATCCCAAAAAGCGGGTTGATCGCCTGGAGCACAACCGGATGGCGGATTACGCCCGCAAGGCCGAGCACTCCAATGACGATGAACCAGACCAGCATGATCGGCCCGAACGCGCGGCCAATCGCGGCGGTGCCGAAGCGCTGAACCAGAAACAGCGCCACCAGGATCAGTAAGGCGAGGGGCAGGATCAGCGGCTTGAGCGCCGTGGTGGCGACGTTCACCCCTTCAAGGGCGCTCAATACCGAGATCGACGGGGTGATGACGCCATCGCCGTAAATCAGCGCCGCGCCAAGTAGGCCCATAGCAGCGCCCACGTAGGCGCCGCGCTTCCAATCGCTCGCCCCGACAAGAGACATCAGAGCAAGAATGCCGCCCTCGCCTTGATTGTCGGCCCGCATGACAAAAAGACAGTATTTGACCGAAATCGTGATCAGCAGCGTCCAGAAGATCAGAGAAAGCGCCCCCAAGGCGCCCGCGGCCGGGGACCCAGTTCCTAAGGCCGCAACGACCGTCTGCATGGTATAAAGCGGACTGGTGCCAAGATCGCCGTAGACGATCCCAAGGGCGGTCAGAGCGGCCAGCGGCACGGCTGGCGGCGTCGGCGTGCTGGCCGTGGCGTCTTTCGTCATTCAGCCCTCTTCGATGTGCGCATTCAACAGCATGCGCGCCGGGCGCGTGGCGGCCGACTCGGCAAAGGCTATACGCACACGCGACTTGCCGCGCTACCGGCGAAAGCGACTACCGCGCCACGGAGGCGCCGGCGTCCGCCTTGGGCGGGTCAGGCGGGGCATGGGCCTCGATGAACGTCATCATCGCCTTCAGCATCTGAGTCCGGGTGTCTCCGCGCGAAAGGTGATGATCCTCGCCCTTCAGGGTCACGAACTCGACGGGTTTGCCTGCGGCGCGTAGGGCGTTGGCCATCAGCTGGCTCTGTTCGTATTTCACCACAGTATCGTCCACGCCATGGATCAGCAGGACCGGCGCCTTGATTTTGTCGGCGTGATATAAGGGCGAGATCGCCCTCAGGTTGGGATCATTTACGGTTTTTGCACCCAAAAGTCGCATGTGATACCGCTGGGTCGCATTCTCCTCGTTGACCTGATTATCAACGTCGTCGTCGAGCAGTCGTCGTACATCGGCGACGCCCGCGACTGAGACGATGCAACGATAGGTGTCGGCATCGAGCTCGCCGCCGGCGAGGGCGGCATAGCCGCCATAGCTGCCTCCTGCAATGCATACTCGGTTTGGATCGACCACACCGCGTTTGACGAGCTCCCGCACGCCGTCCGAAACGTCTGAGATCATCTTGCCGCCCCACTCTCCGTATCCAGCGACAAGAAACTTTTCTCCAAACCCGTCAGACCCTCGAAACTGAGGCTGGAGTACTGCATAGCCGCGGGACGCGATCGCCTGTGACCACCAGTCGAAATCCAGATCGTCGCGGGAGGCTGGCCCTCCGTGAACGAGGACGACGAGGGGCAACCGCTTAGCTTCGCGGCCACGCGGCGTCGTCAGATAAGCCGGAATGTCCAGGCCGTCCTCTGCTTTATAGTCGATACGACGGACGGGATTCAGATCCGAAGCTTGGATTCCGTCGTAGACGTCTGAAACCAGCGACGCCTTCAGCGTTTGTGTATCGACGACAAAATAGGCGTCTCCGTGTTTGGGGCCCGACACCCGGATCACGATTTTCGATCGATCGTCTGTCCAATCGTCCAGATATACGGACTCACCAGCGAAAGCGTGGGTGATCAGCGCCCAGACGCGGCGATCCCGGTCCGATGCAAATTCGTAACGGTAGTGGTCTCGGTCGCTCTCAGGAATCGTCCGTCCGATCGCCTGGAAAGTGACCGGATCGGTAATGATGCTGCTCACCCCCTTGTACGCCGGGAGTGTCTCTGACCAGACTCCGGTCGCCAACGAGACCTCATGCCAA
>Ga0116231_10007281_pt1 | contig 20406 bp, 8 predicted proteins | sample S1TSphgellanicum_2_FD_89695 | JGI IMG/M metagenome (GOLD analysis project Ga0116231, IMG submission 89695) | Host-associated microbial communities from peat moss isolated from Minnesota, USA - S1T2_Fd - Sphagnum magellanicum MG | ecosystem: Host-associated > Plants > Peat moss > Unclassified...
AATGGTCATTATGTGACAACAACAACACAACTAAGATACAAATAGGGTTGGTTTTGTTTACTCAATGAACATAAAAAAATAAAAGGAAGTTGATGTGTATTGTTTATGGGGGGGGGGGGGGGGGGGGGGGGGAGGAGGGGGCGACCTTTGGGACTTGGACAATGCAGTTGGCTAGCACTGCTAGGGTAGACCAGCTGGTGTCTGAACACTTAAGGTAGGGCTTGCTCACCGTTTTTGCAGGAGGGCCCATTGCTTATGGTGTCCAAAAAGTAGATGGAGCCCTCCTCTTGGCGCATCTGTTGCACTAAAAATAGGCAAAAATGGACTATAGCTGAGAAAGTTATGTCCCCCCAAAGTAGGGGAGGGGGTCATTTTTACAGAAAATTCTGAATTGTTCAGCTCATTTTTGCACCGCTAAAAACAAAACAAAATTACTCTGTTGCCTGTAGCGTCAGAAGATGATTTGTAGAGTTTAAGATGGCGATTTCAGAGTAGTTTAAATCCTCAATTTGAACAAAAAATGAGAAAGTTATGCACTGATGAAATGGGAAAGATCAAAATCAAGAAAGTGAAAAAAAAGAGATTTGCAATTCAAATAAAACGTATTTTCTTTACTGCTCTTTTCTTTGGCTTTGCATTTCAAAGATGATCTGTTAAGCTTGAGAAGGCACTCCTATAAAATTTTAAATCACTAAAATTGGAGAAGAATTGAGAAAGATCTGCCAAAGTGAAATGTGATAGGCTAGTGCTCAGTGGGGGGTATGTCTACCCTACTCCACACAATTACCCAATAAGTTATAACTGGATACCCACAGCAACTCCAAACCAAATGCCAGACAGTTGTCATATCGATACTATCATTAGCTTTGTAAGACATGGATGTCTTACAAAACTAAGGATTGTTTATAAGCATCAAAGCCCCAATGCGATAAGATTTGAAATGGTACCTTGGATTCTTCATAGCCTACTCATGTTGTGGTACTAACCTACATGGATACAATCAAATCCTACACAGAGCTCTTTGTTGAGTTCATAAATGCTTCTTTTGTTCTCAGACAGTTGGAAGTTGGCTTGTCTTGTAGATGTTGCTAGTTGGAACTAGTTTAGCTGTCTTCCTTCAATGTTTTGTGGGACATGACCCACAGAGAACCCCTAACACTTCTCGGCCACAGTGAACGAGCACCAAGTGTTTTTTATACGAATTTTTGTTTGTAGCCAAAGTGGCTATCATTTCGATATATGTGAGTAAATGCGGGGTATGGGTAGGTGCAATTGGATTATGTCAAATATGTGTACAAGTATGGCACATTGGCAAGTTGTGAGAAACAGTTATGATAGGTGGTGGATAGTCAGTTAGGCAGAAATAAATTAAAAAGTGAAGTGCCTAAATTTATTTATAACTAATGAAAGTTTTTCCAAGTTGGCAAGCATAATGAAATGGCAACATTTCAACCCTACACCCTCATGGAGGATTGGCCCTTTTAAATGTACCCTCCATATTCATCAAATAACGATTACATAATTATAACCATTGTTTATCTTAAGGACTATTTGTAATAGTAGGTCATACAGTTCTATATTAAGTACCTATTAAATACTAGTAATTAGATACCTACCTAACTACTTACTTAACTAGTAGTTAGGCATTTAATTAGTGTGTACTTAGAGTACTAGGTAGCTAGGTCCTTAGTAAATAGTTAGTAGGTAGCTACTAACTAGGTAGGTAGGCACTAAAGTTAATGTTTAATTAGTTATTATGTACCTATCTTGAAGTACCTACTAGCTATTACCTAATAGGTATTTTCTAGCTATACTAATTATTAAATCTTTAAGTTACTTATGCTAGGAGGGTGAAAATCTTTTTAAATGTACCACATAGGATGAAAAGGACCTAACTTTTATTGCAATCCCTTTTTATCGTATATTTTGATTCCTAAAAAATATAATGAGTCAAAAGTTATCAAATATTTTTAAAGTACTATATTTTAAACCATTGGGACATGATTTGCTTGAATGTCTAAACACTATGAACATTCGTGTTCGTCAAAATCACATTACCTTGCAACTAAAACTCAAAAAACAACTCGCATATAATTGTGATGCAATTATCCCTTGGGTATTACAACTACTATGCAACTATCCCGTTAAAAATATTGTGTATTGATAAATAAATTATCATGTCAAAAAATTAGTTAATTGTATCATAATTACAAGTGAGTTGAAAATGGATTTTCTATACGATAATTTAGACACATTGTATATACATATGTAGTCAACCATGTTTGATTTTTTTAGGACTTACATTGTAATTACATGTGACAACTACTTTAAAATTGTTATAAATGTGTCATTAAAGCAACAAATATGTTACAACTAGTCTACAATGTACATACATGCGATTATGCCATGTGTCCACATCTCCACCACCCATTATGGCATACATTTGCAACAAGTTTTCGATTGTGATTCCCATTGATATGATTAGTATTATCACAACTTTAACATTGGGTCCACAACAAAGTGTGAAATGCAAGGGTCCATGAGGCCGAGAGTGTGTTTAGGTGTGAAACACACTATCACAAATGGGGGAGAATGCAAGGGATGAAGCCCAATGACTTCCAAGTGCATTCCCACTTTGGGGGTTACATTCGTGTAAGAGTTATGAATGTTTAAAACCTTGGTTGGAAAGACAAACAAGCACCAAATTGGGCCCCTAGGATACCATTAGAAAGGTTTTGAAGCATAGATGTTTAAAGTGCCTTCGCATTGGTCATTTAGTCCCAATTTGCATGAATTATGATTATAAAAAAAGGTGGGAGTCAAATTGGGCTATTTGACTCCCACCCACAAATCCCTTCAAAGTAGGGGTCAAATGGGGTCCAATTAGAGCGTGATATACACCGTTGGAAATATATTTGCAAGAACTATAAGATAGTGTTTTCATGCTCTCAAAAAATATTTGATTTGAAAAAGATATGAGCCTCCAAAATTTTGGGACAATAAGAGTCCCAATTTTGGGTCTCCTAGGGAAAAATGACAATTGGATGTAGTCCCCACATAGAGGCACAAAGTATATTATAGGGAGGGGAGTGGTGCCTCCTCCCAAAGGTTGTGGGCCATGTAAAGCTTGTGCTTGAGATTGTCCCTACAAAGTTCACCACACCATTTCCATTTGATTTGCACTAACTACCCTATTTTCTTGGCTGTACAGGTTGATCTCATCTTGAACTCTCGCTTGTGAATTCATCCTAATCCCATCCCAAAGGTCTAGCATGCCCTCCTACCTTCGAAGTGCTACGAGTTAAGGAATGTGCCTCAACTTTCTTCTTCTTTTGTTGTTTCATTTTAGGCTCACCTTTGAGTCTTTTGAAAAGTTTGGGGGCGCTTCAAGTATGGTCACTAATGCGCCACTACTAAAGTACTATTGTTCAACTATGTTATGACTACAAAACTATTTATAACTTAATAAATATACATATTCATCAGTTATTTATATTTTCATCATATGTGTTTCATTTTGAGTGGCTTAAAATGTTATGGGAGTGTTATTTCAAGTTCTGGAAATCATATTCGAAATGCAAAGGAAAATGAATAATGAAAAAATAATAATAAAAGAAATACACTTTCTAACTTACAAAACACGTTTTTTTTTTTTGGGATCCTTCCTACTTTCAAACCTCATAACTTTATTATTTCTTATTTATTTTAAACAATTTAAAGTGTTATAAAAGCGCCACCTGAAGTTTTACAAATTATTTTTGAAATTCAACAACAACAAACAATATATAAAGAATTTTGTGGGTGTTTAGGAACCGACCTTTGTAGCAATTAGTGGTTTATTTTTGGGTTCTTGACCCCTCTATTTTGAAGGGCTATAATTTTTTCAATTCTATTCCATTTTTGACAATTTTTAGTGCATTAGATGTGCCAATTTGGAGGGGTTCCAGTTTTGTTTAGATGCCAAAAACAATGGAACCCCCCTTTGGATATGGCCTACCTTGAACATTTAAGTGTTATAGTGTCAACTCAATTGCAATTAATGAACAACTAAAAGATTTAACCGATATGTTTTGTCTTCAAATCCCATGTTACAAACTATATAAAAAAGGTTTATTTTCTTATGTTTTCACATTAAAATACATGTGTCATTTTGGGATGAGTTGAAAAAAACTTAATTAAAAAAAAACATAAAATTAAAATTAAAATTTCATGGTTATTTTTTAGGGCACTTAGGTATGTATGGTTTTAAAACCTACCAACCCACCTACCTATGGTTATGTATGACCTAACTAGCTACTAAAATAAAGTTTTTAATTTTTTCCAAAATATGCCATGTGACAATTTTTTATTATGCCATGTGTTACAATTTCGAACTATCATTAACAATCATAATGGATGATGGAGATCAATATTTTGAATTCTTTTTAATGTCCAAAAATCTTCATAATGCCACGTGTTAGATTTTAGTAAATGGATGATAGTTAATGACATCAGCATGACATCATGGGTGTAGTTATGATGGAATTGAATAGTAGTTGAAAATGAGTTGTTTTGACTAAATTATAATTGAGTTGCAATGAATTCCACCATATACAATGAGTTGCAATTTTGCAACTCATGCAACTTATCCATTAGAACTCACGGCATATAAATATAGTGAATTGCAAATGTTTGTTACAACTCAAAAATTGAGTTGCAAGGCCAATTACAAAACACCCTTTTTTTTTCATAGTGAAAAAATATTATCCCACTTTTTTTTTGTGATTTTTCACACAAAATACCATATAATGCAATGTTAGGTGTTTTTAAATTAAAATTTGAAATTACAATAATTTAATATGCAACAACCACATCAGAAAAATGTTGAGACATATCCATTATGAATATAAATGGTATTTTGGTAATATTGTAAAAACACCAAATTTTTGTTTTACAAAATAAATACCTCATAAATGTATGGAAAAGTTATGTTTATAAATATTTTCTTGAAGATAAATTGGTGTATTTTCATCAATATCCATTAGATGCATCCTTTCACCAATTTTTAGGCCCATCCATTAATAATGACTATGCAAACTTGTGCATTTAGATCCTTTTGAAACTGGTGAAAATTGTCCACATAAGAAAATACCTTATTTTTATTAAGAAATGATATGAAATTAACTTTGAAAGTGTTAACAAGGAGGTATACTAATGCCACCTATATTTTTATGTTTGAAATTAGTCCTTTTAAAGTTGTAATCATATGGTTTATAAAAGGGTCCCAAAGTTTTTAAATACCCATAAAAAAAACTTTTTTTTACAAAATACCAATAATTTTCATATATTTGAACCCAAAGTGGTTGCATTAATGTCACATGTCATATAGTTTGAATGTTTGAAGATCTTGACACATAAAAATTTGTGCAATTCATATATTTAAGTGGGAAGGTTGGTGGGAAATGTGTAAATTTTTTTTGGCATTTGAAATACTAAAAGACTATAAATACGTATAAAAAGTTGGACGCTCAAGCAAACCATGAACCCATTAGAATTTTAGATTCCATCATAATCATCCATAAATGTGTATTTATATGGTAAATAAGGAGTAAGTAAAAAATACAAAAAAGGGTGACGATGTGACAAGATTTACGTACACTTTAAAGAATTTGGGTCCATAAATTAGATAAATATAAAGTCTTTTAAGCATAGATGCCACCTTATCTAGCTTTAAAGCCAACCTAGGTGCCACATATGTTACATTAGTTAGGAGGCTAATAGGCATTCAGTCTCTAGGCTACCTATATTAGGGTTTAAATAATTACTACTAGGAGGTCTAGGTCTATGTGCCACCTTGTTTAGCTTTAGCCCAAGCTAGGTGCCACATATGCTACACTATTTAGTAGGCTAGGTTAATTAATAAGTAATAAACTATGTTAATTAATAGTAAGTTACGTTACATAAGTAGACTTTAGGTATTAATGAAATAAGTAAGTAACTAGATAGTTGTTAATAGGTAGTTGTGGCTAAATTGTAACTAAGTTATAATTTGTTAAATTGAACTTGGTTACAACTACATTATTTACAACTAGCTAAGTTATAACTTGGATATAGATATACCACAATTAGGTTGCAAATAAAATGTTTATCCCGTATTGTTTATCTTCCATGACAAATTTTTAAATTATATAAAAAGGTGAATTAATAATGTTGGAGAAACAAAAATAATAATTTAAGTGGAATAACCATTTGGGATGAACTATTTATAAAAATTTGACATGAAATCAGATTTTACTAACTAGGTGGCACTTGGCCTAGGTTTAAGCTTAGCCTAGGTGGTCTAAATCTAGGTCTAACCTAAGTTTGTGTTAACCTAATTTTGAACATGACTTAAGATTAGGCCTATTTTAAATTCAAGCTTACCCTAGGTTGGGTCTAGGTGTAAGCCTAACTTAAATGATTATAACCCTATGTGGGCCATATGGCTAGTTGTTTGGGCCATGTGTCAACAAACTATTAATTAATTTTTTTGCCATTAGTTATAATATAGTCAAAATTACAATTCTATTGGCCCAGTTGGAATACACTATAGAATTGACATTTCAACTGAAATTTTGATGACATCATGATTTGTCAACAAATGAAGTTCATCCAATGGGAAATTATAGTAGAAAACAACCCTCACCTATAATGGTGGATGTTATTTCCAACTAAAATGGTCAAATGTTACTTTCAATTATTTGATCATTTTCAATTTATACTTGTTGAATTTTATAGTCAATAGTTGGAAAATAGTTGAAAAAAATAATTTGTAGTTAGAAAGGTCATTTTCAACTACAATTATAATTAAGCCCAAGTTGAAAAAGATAGTTGGAAAAGGGGGGTTTTCTTTTAGTGTGAATCATTATTTAAATAAATGAAATTATTTGTCATCACATATTATTATGCACATTTTTTCACTAACCTTCTTAGGTATTTACTATAGGTATTTTTCCTACCTATGTTATTTTGTTACCCTACTCTACATATTTACAAGCTTAGGATACTAGTAGGCTACCCTAGGCTATTTTAAAGCTAGTGTAGACTACTATAACACTAGAAAAAATCTTGTCCATTTTAACCTTATGTTTATAACTACAATGTAACTAGTCACCAAATTGACTCATTTGTGACTATTATAACTATGTTAGTCCTATGTGTCATTATAATCACAAGTGTTTGTAGTCACAAATGTAACTAAAATTAAACAAAAAGTTTATTAATCAAAATTGCAATCACAATTTGTGACTATTGTTTACTTGAATGGAAAAATTATACCTACCTACCTACCTATGTTTACATTTAACCTAAGCTACATACTTATTTACCTACTTATGTTTACTTAACCCAAATTACATATTAACGTACCTAACCTAAACTACATTTATCTACTTATTTAATATAAATTACTTACCTACCTATGTTTATATAACTTGAATTACATATTTACTATCACAAACTTGCCCCCTTCATGTATCTGTGCTTTTATAACATTTTAACAATGTGTTCTTGAAATTAAATGTTTACAAAGTGTTGATACAATCATATCAATCATTGATATGATGTTGTGATGGCATTGTAATACATTGTGATGATTGATCATTATATTACAATGTCATTGCAATATCATATCAATGATTAATCAACACTTCATTAGCACTTAACTTTGAACACATTGTTAAAGTGTTATAAAAACGCAGATACATGGACCTAGGGCAAGTTTGTACCAAAATTAAGTTGCATATCTACCTACCTAACCTAACCTATCTACTTACCCACTTACTTACATACTTGCTTAACATACTTACCTAACTAGTGTAAATTACCTATTTACTTACATATTTTATGAAGTTACTTACCTATTTCATAAGCTAAGGTCCTAATCTAGTCCTTGGCTTTTTGTTAGCTACTTTAAACTATTTTTAAGGTAGTATAGGCTATTTTAAACTATGTATTGAATACCATAGGCTAAGTTCATAGGTTAGTTCTAAGTTGTTTTGAAAATAATGTAGGCTATCCTAGGTAATATGGAAGAATGAATAAGCTAATAGTCAATTTTAAATGTAGTTACAACATAGTCACAAAATGACCAAAATTGTCAAAGTTGGTAAATAATTACAAACAACACATAATTGCATGTAGTCACAAATAAAGTGGTTGAATTTTTGCATTTCCCTTTTAATGTTGGGAGATTGTAAAATAATACATTCATGTAAAGTATAAGTTTTTTTTCAAAATGATTCAACTATCAATGGTATGAAAGGATCCTTCATTTCATGTTCATTTCGCCTTCTTCCATGTTTGATTACTAATCGATTTATTGATGTTAATAGGTCTGAAAAGAAATTATATATAATTTTATTTTTATTTTATTTTAAGTTTTAAAAAACCAAGGAATAACGATTAATGCATACCCTATATTAATTATATTAAATTTTAAAATAAACATATTATTATTATTTTTTAAAATTAAATTAAAAATTTTACCAAAAAACTAATATATGAGGCCCTATATTTTTACTCATGTATTACATAAATTCAAAGGAGAATGTCCCTCCATTAGTCCTCACAATGGGAGAATATTTGTGCAAAACACAATTATATAAAATAGAATGAAACAATTCTCTAAATTGTAAAATCAAAACACTTTTGTAATTCCCTTCTTTTCTCACACTCTTGTCTTCCATTGTCCCGATTCAAAAAAATTACTAGTTTATTTCCAACCAATTTCCAAATCATTTGGATTTAGAGGTTTTTAAAAGATCCCAATCAACTTGGGGATATGCAATTTTTGATTAGAAACCCAACAATATATAATAGCTAAAACAAGATCCCCACAACTCAAGAAATTTATTTGCATTGTAAATGAACTATTTGGGCAAAAAAAAACTAGTTAGGACAATGTGATTCAAAGAAGATTCTAACTTTAGGTCAAAATGTTGAAACATGTTTTATCTTCAACTTAAGCTAAAAAAAAACCCCTAGACATGTTTTCAAAGTCCTAATGTCCTTGGGCCCTCATGTCTTAAAGGTTCAAACCATTATGTTTAGGCCCTTAAGCCTATTGTCATGTTTGAAGCCCTTCATCATACATGTTTTGGGCTTCTAAATGCATTGAATCCTGACTTTTCAAGTCCTCATGTCTTAGACCTTCAAGCCTTGAGGTTTTACATTTTTAGAATTGTAAAATCCTAGGACAAATGTTTTTAAAAAAATTTTGGGGTTAAATTTAGCATTGGGGAAAAAACATCATGTGCTAAATGTACAAAGAGTTTTTTTGGAAAAACAAATGCACAAGAGTTGCCATATTTTGAGGGGACAAAAAAAATCAAAAGTTACCACTTTTAAACAATGATTTCCTATTGGTTGTTAAAACAAAGTAAGGACCATTTTAGATGAGGGTCCAAGGTCCAAAATTCTAGTGACCAATTTGAAGCAAACTAGAGCAAATTGGACCTTTAAATTGGACTCTTCTTCACATTAAAAAAACATTTTTTTGTAAGGTACAATGAGTGTGTGTAAAAGCATAGGGTCTAATTTGAGGGTCCAATGTGAGATTCACATGTGAGAGGATTAAGTGGTCCTTTGTTTTTATTTCTCTATCTCTTTTCATTTTTTCCATGTTCTTTTCTTTGTTTCTTGATTTCTCTTCGTTTTTTTTATGCTTTCTACTACAAAAACACAATGGATGAACGTAAGTACAAGATATTAGTGGTCTTAGTCTTTATTATGGCCATCCATCAAGTCATTGCACAAGTAATCTCATTGCAACAAATAATTATTACACAACATTGGAGTATGATGAATGTGTTGATATTTTTTTCAAAGTTTATGGACATGCCACCAAGAGTTCAAAGCATATGGAGATATGAGAAGGCAGTTGGATATATGAAGAATCAATTGTTTGGGAGTTTTTCAGAAAAAGATGTTTCAACAACATACAAGGTTAAGTTTTGACACATTTTGTGCTTTGATTAGGGTTGTAGGTCCAAGTCTTGAATGAGCAAATACAAACATGAAAGAAAACATCCTTGTGGAAACTAGAATAACAATGGTTTTTGCAAAATTGGGTAGTGGAAATTCATTACAAATGTGTGGAGAGTTCTATGGCATTGTAAAAAGTACAACATCCATTATAGTGAGAGAATTTTGTGTAGCAATTTGAAAGCATTTAAAACCATTGGTGATATCTAAATTGATTAAAAACAAAATCAAAGAAATTACCATTAGTTTTGAATGTTTACATGGAATTCCTTACATCCTAAGTGCCATAGATGGTAGTCTTGTTCCAATTATTGCACTAAGGTAGATCCCAAATCATATTATTGTCAGAAAGTTTTCTATTCCATATTGATTCAAGGAGTTGTAAATGCAAAATGTATTTTCTAGGATTATGATTATGGGTGGGCAACTAGTATTCACAATTGGGTTCTTTTCTGAAAAGCATAGTTAGGAAATCAAGTGATGAAAAACAAGTTTTCACCTTACAAGTTGATAAGAAATGTTATTTATCCAATGTGACCATGGTTCTATTTTCCATTCAAAGGTGAGAAAGATGGGCTACCATGATATAAGGCACATTGGAATTTTTTCCAATCAAGTACAAGGATGTTAATTGAAAGAGGTTTTGGAATGTTGAAAGGAATGTTTAGAATTTTATTCAAAAGAATAGACATTCCATTGTGCCACATGCTAGACATGGTGATGGCTTGCATATGTTTGCATAACATGTGCATTGCCAATTCAGATGGCTTTGGAAACTCAAAAAGAAGCACATGTAGAAGCAAATTCAACATTTGGAAACATCAAAAGAGTTGATTTGTTCAAAGTGGCTAAAGAAGCAATCAAACAGATGAAAAAGCTACAAAATCTAGGGATAATGGATGATGATAGGATTAACATGGAGGACATAAAACATCAAAGTGAAGATGAATATGTGACAACCATTGAAAAGAATCCTATTAAGAAGGCAAAATTAAAATGGATCAAGAAGATGTTGACAAAGTTTTTTTGAAATTCATTTGAAAAGAAATGGTAATCTTGCATTCTCGGATACATTAGATTCCGGGTCAAATTGTGGTGAATGATTCAAAGCTCATATGTTATGTAACCTATAGCCTATCTATGAAATGTCCAATTTGGACATCCATATTTTGGAATAAAGCATTGGTTTCTGCATATTGTTGTAACATTGTTGTGTTATTTTTAAGCATGGTTGAAAAATGTTCAAGGACATTGATTTTATGCATTTTTTTTGTTTTGTAACCTCATCTAGAGTGATTGGTCTTTTTAATGACTTTTTACTAACATCATCCTTAAAACCACTATCAAGATTTATTTGAAATTTCGGATTGCCCATAATTTTATCAATTTCATTTGCAAAAACACGCACATGTGTCATCACATTTCCATTTCAATGCCACCAAATATCCAATGCATCATAGAAAGGACATTCATGACGATCATTACCTGAAATCTCATCGGCAATTTTGTCATCTTTGTATTGCTTGTAAATTGCATTGAACTTCTGATGCAAGCAATTGGAGTCCATGAAAAACAAAAAAGTGTAGACAACATTCAAGTGTACAATTTGACCCATGTATCCACCCTTGAAAGGAATTTTTTTTTTTCCAACCTTCTCACCTTCCTCATCTTCCTCTTTCATTGTAATTATAGTTGCTTTCTTTTTGGGAAGTGAAGCTAGTTTAAGGATTTTTTGTAAATCCAAATCTCCTTCCACTTGTGAAAATGAGTGTTTCAATCCTCCATGACCAAAATTTTTTGTCCTCACTTTTGAAACATCTTCATTTTGAGCATTTCCAAAAATTGGAAATGCATTCCTTTGAGCAACAACCTTTTGTGGATTTACAAAACCAACTATGCCAACATTAGATGTGCTCGAAAATGGAATGGTGGGTGTGCATTCAACAATGTCCTCCTCCATCCATGAAATGTCTTCCATTTTTGCACAATCTCAACTTAAAAAACAAGTGAATAAAAACCTTGAAAAGCAATGAAAAATAGTGAAAAACAATTGAAAGGACAACCTTGGATCCTAATTTACATCTTAGTTTTCTAAACCATGAACTCTCTTTTGAAGTCCATTTTTTGGTCTGAACCAATTGAATTTCCCTCCAAAATGAAGCCATGTAGATGTCACCTCAATTTTGTTTCAATTGGTCTTGGATCCTCATCTAAAAGCCTTGGACCAATAAGAATGCTCTACTTGGTTGGACCTTGGACCCTCGTTTAAAGTGGCCTTAAGATTCTAAAATTTTTTTACTTGATTGACCTCTAGCCAAATCTGACTCATTCATTTAATTTGACTCACCATGATCCACCTACTTCACAAAATTGAAAACAAAATCTTAACTATGACTTCAAGTGCTTGTTTAAAACTTTATTATATGTATATGTTAATGCTCAGCTTTAAAATAAATGCATATGTCTCGATCACAAGACCCTAGTTTGCCTTTTTAACCTTGTTGGTACACAGACAGGGGTTATTGTGTTAGTTTATTATATAGAGACTAGTGGGTACCCGTGACCTTTGGGCACTATGAAGTCCCTTGGTTTCTTTAAACTTGGTTCATGTTTTAGTTTTTTTTTTAAAAATTTATTTTATTTTATTTTTAATGTGTTTTCTGTTTTTATTATTATTTTGTATAATAAAAATAAAGTGTTTCCTTTTCACTTTTATATTTTTGTTTATTTGGATGCAAGTTTGAAGTTTGGAAAAAGAAGATACACCTCATTCTTTTTCAAGTAGGGTTTTTTTTCATTATTATAAGTTTTATTTTTTAAAAAAATTTACTCTTTATTTGGTTTCTTCATTTTTGTAAATTTTTTTAATTTTAAAATTATTTTACTGTATTTCCCTTTCCTTGTTTCATTTGTTTCCATTCCTTTTTTATAGTTTTTGCGTTTTTACTTTTATTTTGTTTATGTTTGTTTCATGTTTTTATTTTTTCTATTCTTATTTTGTCTATCTTCATTTTTTTCTATATTTATTTATTTTGTTTCTAGTGGGTACCCGTGACCTTCGGACACGGTGAAGTCCCTTGTTTCTTTAAACTTGGTTCATGTTTTAATTTTTTTTAGAAACTTTTTTCTTTTTTATGAGGGGATGGATGACGACGGATGACAACGGATGATGAGACGAATGGATGGAAAGGACGACCGAACACCACCGCAAGCGGACAAAACCAAGGATATTATATAAGTAAATGATGTTGAATAGGCTTGTGTGTAAGTGCGAGAAAAAATGTTATGGCCAATGAAATTGCTATGTTTGGTGATATGAATTTTTTTTATAGTTCATCTCCAATAAACTAACAGTTAAATGTGTAATAGGGTTTGTTAGGTTTGTGAGAATGTTATAGGACCAATGGAAATGGTAGGAAGGGATCAATATTTTAAATAGTCAGCATAATAGGGTTGTGTGCAGGCTTAAAGAGATATTTGTCAGTCCAATGGGATTGCTAGATTTGGTGGTTTGAATTTGTGTTTTCAAGTTATCTTGAGTGAAGGAATAGAACAATTTGCAATGACTTATACGGACAGGGTTCATTCACATTACTTGTGCACTTTGTTTTACACTACCTGAAAAGGAAGCCAGTGTTTGGCTTCAGGGGAAAGGACAGGACCACATAACACCACTTCAGGCAGCTGGGGCCTGCTTTCCTCTTTAAGCAACCAAAGGCCCTATAGTGTGGGTATGTCTGGTGACCAGGAGGATAAGTTGATCTAAAATTGGCAAGCTATCATGTCAAAACAATGGTTTATTCCTGAGGACCACCAAATTGCACAAAAGGCTACCCCTTTAGGGAGATGGTGTAGGGAAGCAATTTCTCCACCAGACTTGTACTGGTAAAGGCATCTTTCCTGGGGACTCACAGAGCATGAGACCCAAAACTGGCCTCAAGTCTCTAGCTGGGGCTTGGCCTTTGTATTGGGTCTCATGTTGGAAGTCCCGAGGGAAGATGCCTTCCCTCAGAACCTCTTCACACCCCTGGCTCATGAACTGTGAAAAGATTAAGGATAGGGTGATCCCCACCACCACACTTTTATTTTGTGGTGGGTTATTGAGGTTATTTTTTCTTATGTGGTTTAGGTTCATGGCTGCAACAGGGCACTGCAGATGGTCTGCGCATTACGATGGATTGCTTGCTTTTGGCAGCCCATGTGGCTCTGTAGGAAAAGAAGGTCTGTTTCCCAGGCCCCCTCATGAATTGGGGGCCTGGGAAATCTTTGGACCATATACTTTTTCAAACAAAATATTACTTACATGCTTCAAAATCTGCAACAAGTGTAAAGAAGTATGACACTGATATTTGGGTTTCAATTCCAGTTCCGATGAAAGGCTGGTTGCAAGGTTTGTTTCTGAGTTTTGGTTCTACTAGGGTAAACTGGCTAGTGACCAAACACTTAAGCGCTCAGGGCAGGTCGGATCCAAGAGGAGAGTTTTTTTTGTTTATGATGTCTCAGCAAAACTTGAACCCTTCTTATTGACACATCTGGCACATTAAAAATCGTCAAAAATGGAATAGAATTGAGAAAGTTATAACCCCTCAAAATAAACAGGGCTCTAGAACTCAAAAAAAAAAACCACCAAACATTACAAAGGCGGATTCTCAAACACCCAAAAATTCTTTGTATGTTGCTCTGTTCCTATTAGAGTTCCAAGATGATTTATAGAACTTCAAGTGATGATCCTATAGCACTTTAAATCGTTTAAAATGAATAAGAAATAAGAAAGTTATGAGGTTTGAAAGGAGGAGTCAAAATGAAAAAAAATGAAAAAAAAAGCATTTTGCAATTTGAAAAGACATATTTTCTTTATTGCTCTTTTTTGTTAGTCCTTTCACTTTTCATTTCAAAGATGATTTGTAGAGCTTGAGAAGGCGCTCCTATAACATTTTAAATCACTCAAAATGAAGAAGAATTGAGAAAGATCTGCCAAAGTGTTCGCTCATAGGCAGATTCTCAGTGATGGGCCGGTTTACCCTACAGGCTGAACTTCTCATCATCCCATGTCATTCCCTGGAACCAAGTCAGGAGCTAGGTCATGAATTATTGTAGTCTCTACCCTGGTTCTCTAGCCTGTCTCTAACCCTAATAATTCGTTTTTTGGTCATTTACATTCTGCAATGATCACAAAGGTGTGTGTGTCCATATTGATCCTGCAATATGTTACCATTTTTGGTCTTGTGATTTTTATAAAAAAAATCTTTTATTGTTCAGCTTTTTCAATATTTGAATTTGACTTTTTTTTGTGTGTTATAAGTTCATATTTTTTCTTTTGTTATATAAAGTTATTTTCATGTAAAAAAGTGATAAATTGTATTGTCTTGTGAAGGAGTGGATATATCTATGTCATCATAGAATGTTGTTGATTATGTAGAAGTAGACTTTACAAATGTGAATTCTAGCTAGTTGCATCAATATGTAAACTTTCCTCCCAAGGCTAAATTTGTGGAGAGTTTTGAAGTTTCAATTACACAGTAAAGTTCAATCCTTGCTTCAGAATCCCAAGTTTATATAGTTTTAAGTATTTAACTCATCTTGATGTGGTTGAAGTTAATTTGATATGCTGGCAATATGCTTTTGGTGACATATCCCAATTTACTCACTGCAAGTTATGACCTACCATTTGAAAAAAGGTACCAAAATTTTTACATGTGGTTATGGAAGCCACACTGAACCATTGTTAAATTTGTTACAAGGTTCAACAACATGTGAGGTTTGTTATATGATAGTAAGTACATAGTTTCAACATGTTCTCCAAGTTATACAAGTCAAAAGTCTAAGAACAAATGATCATGATGCAAGCTACACTAAATCACTTTGAAATACGAAGGGTTTCACATGTGAGCATGTTTAAAAATTAATGTCAAGTATGGTATAAAACAAATGAGAGCCAATTTAACTCACTGCATAGGAATGTTAGTAGAAGCTGACATAATAACACAACTTTGTTACAAATTTAGTTCCAGTTCATTCATGCTCTTGTACAAATTACTTTAACTTGTGAGTTCGAGAAAAGAAAAACAAAAGTTTACCAACATGGGACCAGACAAATTATAAATTTAACATTTAGGAACACACAATACCAAGAATTGCTTAAGCAATTAAATTTCAAGGCGCCAAATGAATGAGAACTCCTCTATCTGTCATATCAAGATGCTGTAGATTGCCAAAGTGATGATGATTTGCTCATTAATCCGATGTGTAGACCTTGAAGCGTCCGCTAGAAGAAGGGCAAGGAATCTGCTAATTTTCAGGCCTTTCAAATTTACGGCTCCTAAGTTTAGTACACACAATCTACACATGGATATACAAGATCTATCAACCAGATCTTGGATCCTAGTATCTCAACTCTAAACACGCTCTTCTTGTTCTAGTGCAGATTGTTATGAAATAGGCAATAAATGCGTGATGGAGGAAACCATATAACTGCAGAAAGAGGCTCAAATCTGAACCAGTAACATTGCCTTTGTATAGAACTTTAGTCAGTGGATTTGGATAATGTTGGATCCGTATATATATATATATATATATAGATATATATATATATGTATGTATGTATGTATGTATTGCATATTAAGCTTGAACTGTAAGAAATTAAGCAAGTGCTGATCAATTCAAGAAACAAACTAAAACTCCCAGTTTTGTTATACCAAAGTTTGATCACAGGTGGCTAACTGTAGCCTTGAGTACTGTAACAGGCATAAATTTGTCTGTCTCCCTCCAGAACATGGCGGTGAGCCGTAGACGTTATGGGTTCTGACGGCACCCAGAGATCAAGTTTCTAGCGTAGGCATTAGGAAACTAATTCTAGTGCATGTGTGCTTTGGACAGCCAGTTTGCGGTACTTTTGTGGGTCCTAACTTTCAGCGTTGAAACATGTAACCAGCTGTAGATGATCAGTAGCAGAAATTCTGTCAGACTTTTATCTCTTTTCTTTGACTTCGAACCTAGAACGCTGATCTGAATTGCAGAAAGAAAAAGTAAAACGTCTTATAAGGGTCTTTTTCCAGTAGGCTGCTGTGATCACAGTTACACACCGTGTGTTGTGACCACCGACATGGAGCATTGTTTTGTTTTTTAAAGCTGTAGGGAGAGTAGCCTTCCCTTGGAGAGCTGCAACTATGATGAAAGCATGTAGTTAATCATGTTAAGAACTGTGAGAACATGCGTTTTCATGAAGAAAGGACAAATGTCTGCATTGTATTGTTAGTAGGAGTTTGATTCGTAATTCTCACAGCTCATGCAATTGTACAACAATTGACAAGTACAACTATGAGCGCAGCTACTCGGAAAAACATATTGGAGAGCTGTTGTGATCACAAAATCTGCGATCGCATCAGCCTAATGGAAAGATATCCTAAGTTGATGTTGCTATTCACATAGGTGTAATGACGCTGTTGAATCAAACCATGAGTGGACTGTGGTAGATTCTAGTTGCTAGATGACTTGGCATTGCAGATCCTGTGAGAAATTTGAAGAATATAATCAATTTATGGATGAGCGTTGAGCTCGTACCCAAATGCACGTCGTGTGAGATGCTGGCCATGCAGTCTGGACTCCGTACCCTACCATCTCATCGAGACTTGTGCGTATCCTTGACACACGTGGGAGCCTACAAACTGCTCCATTTTGTTATGGGGGGCTGTGAGTGGGTCCGTACTGGAACTTGTCATTAGATCCCACACTAGATATAATTTAATGCTCAATCTTTTCTTTCTTGCAAACTTTATAGTTGTCTATGCATGGTGCCAAAGATGTAGACAACAGGATCTGCAATGCTTTAGTAGTGATAGTAGTGGGACCGTGAACTGGTATTCTTTTCACTATAGTTATACTTCTCCATTGTTACTGCACCGACCACTAAGGCCCATTTTTCATTAAGGTGTCTTTCCATTATGCTACCATGATCTTAAATACACATTAGTGTAGCCTGTGTCATTGGCTCAAGTGTGAACTGGTTACCCAACTATTTTTTTATTTTCAAAATCTGTTTTCTTAATTTAATTAAATTTTCAATGACACTAAAAGTACTCAAAATTCAATTTCTCTTGCATTTTAGGTTTTCAAATCACCTTCATAAAATCCTACTCATTGTGGGCTTTCCAACAATACTAAGAGCATGCCCAAATTCCCCTATAATTTTAATGTTTGATTCAAATGAATTTGGAGTGAAAAAATTGTTCAACGTTCAATAACTTCTCCATTGTACATTGAAACATTATAAAACCAATAGGTGCACCTGGACTCATTAGGAGCTTTCCAATGGTACCAAAAGAGTGACAAGAGGTGCCATGATTTGGGAGATTTGAATGTGACAAACAAAACAAAACAAACAAACAAATAACTTTCTTTCATAGATAGATAATGTGATGTGATTGCAGAAACCTACCAGAAAGACATTGATTTAGGATTTTGTTTTTTTATATATCTGGATAGATGTTTTCCATTGAAGAGCTATAACTATTTAGAATGTCACATGTGATGATTCACAATTTGACTCATAAGTTCATCTAACTCTTACATTTGGTCAATGTTTGACTAGTAAAGTGTTCCCATAAAAAAATAAATGTCATTTTCTAATGAGTTGTAGTTTTGATTTGTAACATTCTCAACTCTTGAGCTCACCACAGTTTGACTCATAAACTCTCCCAACTCTTACATTTGGTCAATGCTTGATTAGTAAAGTGTTCTATAAAAAAATGAATGTCGTTTTGCAATGAGTTGTCGTTTAATTCATAACTTTCCCAACTATCGATTGGGTCAATGCTTCACACGTGGAGTTATGAAGTGACTGTGAACACTGATAGAAAGAAAAATTTAAGTGAAAAGTTGCCTTGATCAGTGCAACCTAATGGAAAGATGTCTTAATTTTTTAATTGTTGTGGTTGAATTGACGACCTCTCACTAGGATTTTCACCCTAGGCTTGCAAGCATAGTAGCTACATGGTTTGTGGCATTTTACACATCACCATTAAAGAATGAATACATGTTCATGACCAGCTGGCCACTTGGCAAACCACTAGGTGATTTTGTATATATTTGAACAGCAAATTAAGATCATGCACCCATAGGGCCAAACTATCATTTCAACGATATGGATAGCTTATAAGAGTTGGTGGGATTCCTAAATAGCTTCACCATGCATATGTAATTAAACTAAGCAAGTACATCTACAGAAGTAATCTCACAAAGCTAACCCAGATTCTATTGGGCCTTCACATAATAATTAATTTATACTCTAAAGTAGAGGGAGCTAATAACGTTAATGCACCCTAAACTGCACCCTACTTTTACTCTTTATAACTGTTTAAATCTTTTGGAAATTCGAAATTGTAGTAATGGGTGGTTTATGCACATTTTAAAAGTCACACAAGATGGCTGAAGATGTGATTTAAAAAATAGAATCTTCTTCTTTAGGATCACTTACATGTAAGTTCGGATGACAGCTTTTCTATTGAAGGTGCCTTGGTAAGTGGTTTAAAAAATAGGTACCTAATTGTTAAAGGCTGGGTTTTTTGCTTCCTCAAATGCTTTTCAAATTCAACTCATTTAATATCTCAAATTGAGCACATGTGGCCTTGATTCTAAGGTCCATGTTTGACCATATTAAAAATTCTCTTTTGAGAGTAGTAGGATCTTTGTTGGATCCCACTAAAAACCTCATTTCAAGATTTTGGTGTATTACACCCACTATTCCAGAGGGACTTTAGTCAATATTTTTTAAAACCCATAAGAATTGTCTTTAAAATTTCATAATTAATTGAAAATAAGTCCAAAAAATCCACTTTACCTTGGTTTGAGTTTCAAATTGTCTTTTCTTTGAAAGAAAAATATGTGAAAAATAAAATTAAAATCTGATTCACTCCGACAGTTTATTTTGAAGGTTCTAGGTAGACAAGAGCTAAATAGTGAGACATTATTTTAAATGTCACAAGTCACAACCCAGACCAATAATTATAGCTGGCCAATCAGAAAACAATCGTCTAATTTTCCTTCCTCTAGTGGAGTGCACTATAACCTGCACATATTTGAGTGCTATACTTCATCCATAATTTATTGCACAGGCCATTTTTCTCTTAGTGAGGGGAGATGCTCTAGAAACACTTTCGAGGCTTTTCATGGGGTACTTGAGGGCTCAGTTGAGAGTGATACGCCCAACACTAGGCCCCAAAACCCAAGAAGAGTCACAAAAGTATTTCTTCATTACATTTTTTTTAAATTTCAAAATAAGAACCTTACAAAAGTGGAAGGTATTCGAATTGGGATCTTTAGTGGGTGAAAGGAAATTCATTCCCCCCCCCCCCCCCCCCCCTCCCTCACCCTCTGCCAAACAGCATACCCACATCTCTCTCTTACTCA
>Ga0116231_10007282_pt1 | contig 20405 bp, 17 predicted proteins | sample S1TSphgellanicum_2_FD_89695 | JGI IMG/M metagenome (GOLD analysis project Ga0116231, IMG submission 89695) | Host-associated microbial communities from peat moss isolated from Minnesota, USA - S1T2_Fd - Sphagnum magellanicum MG | ecosystem: Host-associated > Plants > Peat moss > Unclassified...
AAGGTTCACAAAAATGATCCATTCAAATGTGTTGATCACAAATATGAAGTCCATTGAAAGAAACTAATACATTAACTTCATTGATGACCACATAAGGAAAATGTGAGTTTATTTTATAAAACACAAATATGAGAAGAAAAAGACATGAGCATCAAATGCTTAAGGTTCAATGGAAGGGAGGGAATATTTTTGAAATGAATTCAATGAATACTTGAAAAAACAAAACATTCAAAGGAAATATTCATGCAATTGTTCCCTCACAAAAAAATGGAGAGTACAAATACAATTATATTTCATACCGTAATGATATGTAAAGTTGATAATTTCTTGGAAACTTATATCATTTAAAAATTTGAAAATTTACATAACATTACCATAATGGTATGTGATCAACCATAAACTTGTCAATACCATTGTTGTGCAATTCTTTCATTTTCACACGTATGGGTCAGCTATATATATGCTTGAACAACGATCCTCAAAATCAAGGAGCCCATTGAAGAACCTTCTCTAAACATTTAATTCTTTCATGAAACTAATTAGCTTTTCAAAAAAATTACCAAAAAAACCCCAAAATTGAAGGTTCTTGGATTTTGAATTTTTTTGAAAACCCAAGACCAGAGACTATTAACAACATCATCAAATCACCTAACACTTGTATACCCACACTTTCCATACTTGAGTCTAATTACATACTAATGTTTTGAAAGAATTTGATTTCTAGTGTTAAAATTGGGGGTTCAAGGTTAGGTTTTTGTGACCTAAGCCCAAGCTCACATCTTTTTGTTAGAACCAACACAAGAACCAAACTGAGGAACTTGTCTTTTGCTAGATCCAAACCTGAAGCCAAAACTATGAAAAAACACTCTTAAAATGAAGGACAAGTTCTTTAACTGGTCAAGTTGATTCTTTTCTAAAAAAGGTCACAAGCAGGCTCAACTTCAAAGTTAAGTATTTGTTTTCATTAATTATTAAACTCTTACCTGTATAAACCTCAATTCTAATTTGTTATAAAACTTCACAAAACTTAGCATAGGGGAGTGTGGAATGTGTACATGAAACCAGACCCAGTTTTGAACCAGGCTTAGAGGTTCTTGAATTTGAAAAAATGTGTCAAAACCAAAAGCACATGGTTTAAATATGAAAAGACATAAACTCACACCCAAAGACTTCCAAATTTTCTTAAAGAACAAAAACCAAGAACAGAGGTTCTCTCAAAAAGGAAGAACTGGGTTGTACTAGCCCAAAATTGGTAGAATGCCTCCATTAACAATTGAGGGCTTTTTTTATCAAACTACTTAATTATTTCAAAAAATGGGTCCAGCAGGCCCAACTTGAATATTTCAGAAATCCCAGCAGCATACACATTGTGCACTTCATCTTTTGCATCTTTACTGGTAATCTAGTGGCAGGGACAGTCAGAGCTGTGACAAGCTGGGAGTTTGTTCTCTAGATTTCTGAGAAAGACAATTAGAAAATTTCCTCTTTTTTGGCCAAAACTTTTGCAAAAAATTTAGCACCAAGTGTGAGTGGCAAGTATGGTATTTAGTTATTAGCCAGTACCCAAGTCTGTCAGCAATAACTTTCTCACATTCAAGAAATACCCAAATGCAGCAATTATGACATTGAACAACAACTGGAACTGATATTCTGCTTAAAGCACACATACTGGAAGCAAGGGATTTTCAAATAAAACAAATCCTCCCATTGAAGACTAATGGCAATAACTCCTTTGCATAGACACTTGCACAGTGCTACAGGTGCCCAATTTTCTTCTGTTTCTGCAAGAAAGCTTGCAGCTCCTGCCGGTACCTAGACTAGACCCTCCTTCTACATATTCTTAGACTTGGAACTCCCAGGGCATTTGGCACCATTTGTGCAGACCAAATTGATTTCAAGACAATGATGCAACAAGTTTCAAGTCTGAAACGGCTAATACATGCCTGTGTAACTGTGAATCTATTTCTGTCCAAATTCAACATGTGAGCTCTAACAGAAATTGGCAACACCAATAAACTACTTGTGCTGTTCAAGACATCCATTTTGTTCAAAGGTTGGTAACAAAATGAACCAGCCAACTATTGTTTGATAAGCTTACTGTGAACCAATGTAGATGGCTTTTGTATTTGGGCTTGGGATCAGACATTGATACCCTAAGAGGTAATTTTGAAAAGGTTGGTTCTCTGCAGAATCAACTGGCCAATAAAAGTGCTCTCAGGATTGAGAACGATGCCAACCTGTTAAGAGCTCAAACAAAAATGACTTCAAAATTGGAACATGGATGTTGTCTCACAATCTCTTTGAAACCCTCATCACTTTTGAAGCTCCATGAGTAGAGAGCCTCCCTTTGAGTAAGACCAACGGGATAGATGCGATATACTCGAAGATTTGAGTTTCCTCGGATCATTTCTGGTCGGTCCCCTTTCCAGATGGGCTCATGCTGGATGGCAGTGAACTTCTGCAAGACTGCCTCCACCAGCCCCTTCAGGGTGAGATTTGATTCTCTGCACATCCAGAAGAAAAATGAAACACAAGAGTTTCAGGTTTTCAGAACTTAGTAATCCTAAACCTCTATGTTTGCATGGTACCAATGACCCTCTGAAGCTCTTAAGTACCAAAGTTTACTCTCATCCTGGACATCTCCATAATTTCCACCTAGGCACAGTTATGAATCCTAGCACAACTAGTTGAGAGATCATCTCCTTTCTGGTCATTGAAATAAAGGAATGTTTTCAAATATTGTTGTTAATCCCTTGGAACCAAGGAGTTGACACAGAATGCAAGAGGTAGGGATTTACTCGAGAAAAATAGACTCTGGCTTGAAGCGACCCCGCTCACGCACATACAAGTGATGTATAGTGCCTGATCGATGGCTGCATTGACAAGGACGTCGTGGAGCAACAGATGCTTCCTCTTTGCTGTGGATTCTGGTGGCAAGATGGATGCAAAGGCGGCATGAGGAGTGCACAACTGCCATATCCACTAAAGCCAAGAAAGAGAGTGAAGGGCCATCATACTTCCACCTGTTCAAAAACACCAATTCACATATCACAATACTGGTACAGAAACAGACTACGACCTGTGATGAAATTGTGGTGGAAGATTCTCAGGACAAATTTTATGTATCATGATACAATCACACAGTCCAACTCTGACCTTTGATGAAATTGTGGTGAAAGATTCCCAGGGCACAGGTTTCAAGGTGCCTGACACAAGGCCAAGTAACCTACATGTCACCAAATCAAATCTCACCAAAATCTAACTATGACCAGACACAGATCTCAGAAATATTGAAAATCTGCAGTTAGTTTGCCCATATTCATCTCCTTGAATGTTGACAGATACTCATATCCAGAATTTTAGTTCAATTGCTAACTCAATAACTAAATGAACTGGTGGTTGGTTAAAGCGGACCAGTTATATAGTGTCCATTATTCACACACTGCATGGAAAAAGACGCACCGGAGAGCCTCATCATAAGCTGTTGCATTTCCTGCCAGAAACATCATTTTTGCTGCCACAGATTTGACCTCATGTTCGTCCTTGATGTACAGATATGAGTTAGGTGCAGGGGCAAACTCTTCAATATTGGGTGCCCCAACCACTACAGGGATTGATCCTGTCATCACAAAAAATCAATCAGTTTCCCTGAAGTTAAATCTGCATGCCTCGTCACCATCAAGAATAATGATGATCCAATTTAATCCTTATCTGCCTTCAGACTTCCAGAAAAAGTCAACATCAGCTACAAATGAGAAGACTCAGTCATGATGACAGCTAACACTCAAGATACACCCCAGGACATGTTCTTGTCTCATTTGAGCTGTGTGCAGAAATGTAGAATCCATTCAAGGAGAAACTGCAGCCACTCTAAATCAAGAATCTTGTTCAAGGACCATAACCTTTTTTGTGTCTACTTTGACACTAGTTCAACCCAGCAGCTGAATTTAAACCATACACTTGACTTGTAGGCACCTTTAGATAGAAATTCATTCCACGAAGGAGGCGAGTGATCAGGATCCTACCATGACTCCAACATCTTGAAGGGTTACATGGCTAACAGATACTGATGTGTGGATTCCAATGGCAAGTCTTCCAGAAGTTACCTCTCTCCAAGTTAAGAACACATGGTCAGGGGCAAAGTTATATCAAATGATCAATTATCATCTCTGTAATAGAATTAATTTTCAAATTCTCTACACATTCTCAAACACAGTACCTGCAACAAGTGCTTGAAAGAACTTCTCCGTGACATAATCTTCCACATTGGAGTTCTCGAATGCAAGACTGAACTTGTACTTTTGCAATGCCTCCAGCTTGTCTACCCCTACACCCACATACAACAACCATGTTCAAACCCCAACTCCCTCCATGCTGTTCAGAGGAGCCAGAAACTCTTCAGTTCAGAGCATCTGAAAGTTGTCTCTCATGACTAGTGTTGGAGCACACAACTTCTCATATACTGGGCACTGGAAAAATCGGCTGATGCAACAACTCCCATGTTCAGCTCAATTTAGTTTGAAAGAGTGTACAACAAAGAAAGAACTCTGGAAATGCTAATACCACGGCCCCCAGCAATATTTTGATTGCAGGCTCCATAAGAGTCAATTGTGATGCCCTCCTTTTGCAACAAATTAAAAACTCGGAGACGTCCATTTTGAGCACCACAGTTAGAAATGAAAGCAGCCGCCAGAGCAGATTTTGTCTTTGGTTGGGGTGGGTCCATGACAGGATACTCAATCCACGAAAAATAGCCAACTGGAACATCTGACATCAAACTTGTTGTCATTACCACTGTGAAACCCTTCCTGCAAAAGCGAATCGTAAAACCCTTGAACACAAGAAACATAGTTCCCAGGTAATGTCAAATGCCCATATGAGCAACCCATTTCCAAAGTCATGCCAATTAGACCAATAAGTCTAATTTGAAAAGCCAGAACAACCCATACTGAAGATTCTGTCTACCCACCTTCGTGCACTCTCAAGTTCATGATCAGGATAGTAGGCTGACGATTCCATGGAACGCATGATTCGAGGAACACCATCCCTCACTCCAAACGTTCCATCTGCTGGACCATTGTCATTGGCGTGGAATACACATGGAACTGCACATGTGCTCCATTCCTGTGTACCAAAAAGCTTGTAAGTATGCACTGAGTTTCCCAAGGTTGTTACATGCACATCTTCACACATTGCCATCAGCTTCTATATAGATTATGAAAGAGCCCTGGCCCTGTCACTGCTTCTGTAAGCTCATTTCAGGGAATTGGTTACAGTCCAATGATGGCCCACCAATATCCCAATTGATAAAGCAAAGCTCGGGACTTGCAAATTGTAGAACAGAACATCGAATTTCGGACCAAAACTGGACAATCAGACATGGACATATATGCCCACTAGTATGTGGTGAACACCCAATACCTGCTTCATGAAACGCGATCTGAAGCTTAGAATTTACAACTTTGATCAGCAACTTGATTCTTTGAATCCTTCAGCACTACAAGACTGCTTTTCAGGTTACAAAATCATGTAGATTGAGAAGAGTCAGTGAGGAAGATTTGCCTGTGTATCATCATTCACAATAAGCACTGGCTGCTTTACAAAATCACGGGTGTAGTTCACTCTGTCCATTTTTTCTAGCCATTCCTCGCTACAGCTGCTGCCAATAATGGAGCCTCCATGATCGGGGATGAGGGAGTTGGAGTAAGAAGTAGACACAGATTGAAAAGGGGAATTTACAACATGGAGGTGGATTATGAAGACACATTCAATGAGGACAATAGCAATTATACCCAACTGGACGAATTTCCCCCACCACAGTCGGCTTGCAGTGGGAGCAGCTACAGGTCGCATCCCTGTGCTATTTGCATTTCTTTCACCTCCTTCTGGATCCCGTTCATCCGCCTTCCTGAGGCGCTCTCCTACCCTCTCCCCCTTCAATGCTCTCATACTGATGCTCAACACTCTTCAACCGGTGAAACACAAAAGCATTGCCGAAGAAACGGAAACCCTAATGACATCCAAAACCCTAGTTTTGTCTCCGGGATCTATTCTGGCTTGTAATTTTGATCTCCGGATGCTCTCAAAACGTCCAACAATGCCCGCAACTCCCTTCCTCCTTCCTCTCCCCCCCGCCGTGACTATCTCTAGTCATCGCCGGCAAAAAGAATTCCATGATCACGGATCCATCTCAACCCTAAATCCAAGAAAGTTGGGAAAGAGCCAAGAAGAACAAAATTCGCATGAGTCCGAAGATGATTTCGAGACAATTCCCACGCACAAGAAGACGTCATTGTAAAGAAAGACCCCAAGCTGCAAAACCGGTACCATTTTCCGCAAAGCGCATTTAGAGGATTTTTTTTCCCCTCTGACCACCTGCAAAAGATAATCGACTGCGATTCAATGGACCCACTTACCACAATACCTTGCTTTCACAGACCAGACCATCCACAAATGGATCCTGCAAATAGGTGAGAGACTAGTAATAGCAAACCACCTGGACCAATCAAACTATCAGCGAATCTAAAACAGGAGCAGTCAATAAATACGATTTGACTATATTCATTACACTGTTCCAGGGCTTGTCCAGGTCTCTGAAAAATGTGCATTTTTCCCGGATCACAGCAATCTTCGAGTGGATCCATTGCATTTGACTGGTCCACCTCATCCAAGTGCAGGGTCACATACTGAGTGCCGGTGGAGATGCTCTACGGCCAGCTGGCCAACACACCCAGCATAATGGCCAAGGGTGAGGCCATTCCATGTCATTAAGGTCAGGGGTGGCAGATTCAATGATTTAACACAAAATCAATATTCAACAGACTACATTTTGATCATTATTTAGGACTGTATGATCATCATTGGAAGATTATGTCATATAATGTGGTAAAAAAGATGACATAATCTGCAGCCTCCAACCCTAATATTCAGGGTAGGTCCTACCTGGACCCCATTTTTTACTCTCCCTGTGAGGGAGAAACTAAGGACCTGTGTAGTTTTTGTTTGGTCCCATTCTCAGGAATGTTCCCCACCCCAGTGTTTTTTTTTCTCAACGGTTACCTCTTAGGGAATGGTCAAGCCCCCACCAACTATGTTGGGTAGATTGCAAGCAAGCATGTTAGGTAGCATTTGATTTACATGCGAATTTTTGCCAAAAGGATCCGTGGCAAGTGGGCGTTCAAAGATTGACTAGGCAATTTTGAAAAAAGATCAAGTTGTTTCGCCAAAGCCACCAAGACCATGGATTTAGGTCATAGGAAGGTCACAAAAATTGATTCCCTCTAGCCACTTCAATTGTTGACGATTGGGGATGGAGGGGCTAGATTTGCATTGCAAAACATTAGGGTTTGTAGCAAATCACCTTCTTGTGTCTTTCATTCATGTTTATCTCAACTTTCATGATTCAAGATTTCACTGCCTTTGCATAGTAGATTGTTGCCCCTCCCACCATATTGATCCTTTAAGGTTCACCACCCCATGTCCTTGAGGATTTGAAATTTTTTCATGATTTTGTTTTTGCTAAAATTGGAAAGATGTTAGTTTAATAGATAAGGTTTAATGGCATTCATATCATGTAGGTGTTACGAGCTCTTCATTTTTACAAGATCTAAACAATTTCAAAAGTTTAGAATTTAAATTGTGCAAGTGGAACCTAGAAGTTAGAAGCTAGTTCAAGCTTCAAGTTTTGGCATTGCAACTTGTAAGCCCGCAAGGCTCAAACAAGTTGTAAGATGGGTAACCATTAATGGTTGACCACAAAATCCTTACAAATCAACTCTCAACTTTGTTTACAAGTTTATTGTTGAAACTTGAATAATGAACATAAGGGCTAAAGCACAAGTAGCAAGATTAAATGGCAACCACAAGTTTCAACAGGCCCACCACCCAGGAGGATCTAATAAATCTATTTATGCATTGTAACTCATTTGTGCATCATTGCATTGTGCATTTTGAATGTTTATAGCTTGCACTAAATGACTTTGTAATGTGCATTGTGCAAAATGAACTTCAAGAAAGATCAAAAAAGGAAAACCAATAGTGAATAAATATTGAAATTTGGACTTTAAAAGCATTGAATTGATCAAAGCAAGGCAAAAGGGCAAATTGAACTTTGGGTGGTTTCATGTTCATTGTGGTTCATTGTTCACACATTGAGTAATCTTGTTTGTCTTTGTGAAAATTCCAAGTTTTTACAAGTTAAAACCAAGGAGTTATAAAAATCAAGTTTTTTTTCATAAATGTTTTTGTCAAGTTTCATAGTAAAGAACTTGCATCACTTTATAAACTTCAAATTCAGGTTTTGTTTGGTGATAGAGCCCCAACAACAAAAGATGTTTTTCCTAGCAAATTTCCAATGGATTTTGCTTCTTCTAACAAGTCTTTAATAGATATTCCTTTTATTTCAATGAATGTTATTTCTTCCAACAAATATCTAGTACATATTCCTTTTGATGTGGATTTTGAATGTGTTATTTTGGACCCAATTGTGACAAAATAAAACCTTAAAATAACCGCCAAAAAAAGGTTACCAAACCCATAATAGACATTTTCAATATAACAAGGAAACTTCTTTGGGAAAAATCTACGATGGGTTCTTATGGCAAAAATTTTCAAATCTAGTGCAAATTAGTGTTTACCCAAATTAATGGAAAAGAAAAGCTTTTGGTTTCTAATTTGAATCTTTTATGGAAGCATGTCATCACAAAGCTTCGATAGCCATGTTAGGGACCATCATTTCTTGAAAACCAATGTTCATGTTCTTAATGAAAAATTGTACTTTGTTATTGGTGTTAAAACAATGTTGTAATAGGTTGCTTGTTGCAACCCTAGCTTTGGGCTCGTGACCAAAGCAAAGGGGTTACAAGGTTGCGGGCCAAAAGGAAGGAAGCCCGGGAATCAAGGCAAAGGCATTGCAAGGGTTCGGGCCAAGAGGAAGCCGGGGAGTCACATCACATATTCCCGGGAGTAAAAGAAAGTGTGAGGGAGTGAACTCACACTCCCAAGGCAACTCCCACTTTGGGAAATGGAATCCCGATGGACTCTCAAAACTTCAGAGAGCGATTTGAGGGGTCAAAACTCAATGGCTTATGACGTTCTTTATATCATCGGAAAGCTCTTGAAACATAAATGTCTAAAATGGGCTCGCATTGCTCATTCAGACATCTGAAACACAAGTTATGGCCAAAAGAAGGGCCGGGAGTCAAATTGCCAATTTGACTCCCGACCAGAAAAAGTCAGGAATCGACCCGATTTATTTGTCTGTAGACAACGTGCGACATACTATTAGAAAGCTCTTGACAAGAGCTACAACTTTGCTTTAGATTGCACCTCAATCGAAAGTCTACTCGCAAAGTTATGGGGCTCCAAAGTTGCGGGAGTCATAACTGGCAGGATTTCGGGACTCCCACTCGGGAGTCCTAGGAGAGAAAGCCATTTGGATGTAGGCTCCGTGGCCAACCACAGAGTATACTATAAGGGGGAAGGTGGTGGCTTCCCCCCAGTCCGGGTCGTGGTGAGTCTTGTGTGTCCGTGTTGCCCGTGGCTCGTCCTAGCACCAAGGGTGCTCCAACCATGCACTAACCATTTTGTGTGGGTTGTGTGCAGGCCCGTGTGAGTGAGTGAAGCTTGTCAACTCTTCCTAGTCCCATCCCAGAGCTCCAACACGCCCCTCTACCCCTCAAAGTGTTGTGAGCTAAGAAGCGTGCCCTGACTCCTCCCTCTTCCGCCGTGTTCCATTTGGACCCACATTTGGGTCCTTTAAGGAGTTGGGAGTGCGTCATTGCTCATGGTGCAATTGTTGAATGGAAAGAAAATTTGTTCAATTTGCTCTTATTTTTCATTTGCATAGTCATGGCGACCTCATGACAAAATATTTTACAATGTAACAAAATTTGTGCAATTGAATGTTCATGATAGTCCCGAAAACATTGGTCTAATGGGGTTGGTTAGGAGATGGTAAATTTTATATGTGAGTAAGTGCTGAAAAAAATTCAATGTGTGTGGTGGTTGGGGCAACTTTTGTCTCTTTAAGTGCATATGAAATTATTAATATTGATAATCATTCATGGATTTTTGTCCATGTGTATGTGATGCAAGCATGGAAAAGTATACTTATCCTCTTCACATTGCAACATGTTGTTGGGAATTGAAATACATATATTTCACATTAATTGTGATTATTGAATCCATTATGTAGTATAGAGGTTTAACTAGCCAAGAAATAATTCAAAGGTCCATTTGTTTTGGTGCAAATCGAACCTTTTTTTTTCAAGGTTGTCACATTGGAATGACAACACAATTGAATGAGAAACATGTTTTTAACATGATGAGGCAACATTATATGGCTCATAGAATAAACCTTGTTCTACAAGCTTTGTTTAATCTACTCGTGATGGCAAAGTTGGAAAAATTGTTCCAATCATTGTATTTCTATTTTTCAAGCTCCCTAAATGATAGTTGGAATTCATTAAACTTGTTGATATCATGGAAACAAAAGGACTGAAGGTCCTAAAAAATGTCAATACACAATTGATATCAACGTTCGAACCTTTGAAACATGTATTGGTTTAATAAAAAACAATATTGATTGTCAAAATGTCATAAGAAAAACCCTTCAATTGTTCAAACAAGTTTAAATTTTGATCTTCTTTACAATATTCACACATTGTTGGTTTTTTTTTACTTGCTATTATTATTGGAATTTGTTAATGCTTTGATCAAATTTTACCAAGGAAAGGATGTCTTCATTTTAAATTTTGTGGCTACTATAAAAATATGTCAAATTAACCTTTTTATGATGTACATTGATCCTATGACCAATTACCAACATGAACATTTCCAAGTTTTGTGCCATTGTGGAAAACACTTCAACCATAATCACCTAAGATTGGGTTACCAATCTTAGAATTGGTTCATAAAATCTTGTTTTTCAAATGGTTGGTCACAATTATCAAACTCACATTTTCAATGTAACAGTTAAGGTTAACTAACTAATGTGCATAGATTTTTTGTTGGCATTACATGTTTTGATGTAATGGGATGCTTGTTAATGAATTGGAGAAGCGTGGTGCTAATGTCTCTTTCTATTTGCACCTTGGTATCATCAAAAAACATTATTGTGAATTGAAAAATGTGAAACTTTCATTGCTAAAAATTTCAAAACCTTTGAAAGTTAACATTTTGGACTTGCAAATGTCCATGTATAACTTCATTATGAAAATACATGCACCAAGGCCATGGCTAAACCATTTGATGTCAATCCAATGACCAAATTATGGATTACAATCAATGGAAAACCATGGGATCCAAACCCAATACGGGTGTTGAGAGCCGTCTACATGAATTGGAAAAGCTACAACAAGATAAAGGCCCAAAACAAAGTTATGGAAGCACCATGGAACAAGTCTCTATGGTTGCAACAACATCATTATGAGAAAACATTTAGGTTTGGTAATTATGTTTTATGGTTTCCAATGGAACCAAATGAAAAGGTTGGGAAGTTTGGGAGGCATTATCATGTACATTAGGGTAAATGCAAGCTATGGTGGCTCATTTTTGGATAGTTCAAACTCCTTACAAGTCCTTAGGAAATTCATAAAAAATGTTCAAATGGACATGGTTGTTACTTTTTAAAATGTCATTATTGTAATCTTTGACTAATAAATGTCCAATCATCTAAAAATCTTCACAAATCTACATCAATACTTACATTAACAAATGTTGATGTCATTTTTCAATTGGAAGTCTTGAAGGGACAACCCACAAAGTCCATATGAATAATGCCCCAAATAAAATTTTCAAAAAATATGCTATTGGGACAAAAAATTTGAAAAACAAACAAAAGTTGTAATTCATAAAAACTTATGAAAATATGGTCCAAATTTAACCATTCAAAAATCTCTAACTATTAAATGGTTAAGGTTTTCAAAGAAAATATTCCTTGTTTGAATTTATCATCTCATAATAAATCATATGGTGAATCCCAATAACAAATTTGGAATGCGAATCAATTTTTTTTTTCATTTTGTGATGTTCTAATCAAATGATTAGTCCATATTTTTCAACTTCAAAAGTCCATTGTCAACAAGTAAAAATATCTAGATTAGTTTATTCCATAGACCTCCTAATAACTAATAGTTACTAGTGGTAAATTTATTGTCCCTTACCTAAAAGATGAAGCTAGTGGGATTAAGTAGCCTAGGTTAGTGAGTGGTTGGGGGTAATCCACCTAATCATCCAAGAGATTTCTAGGAAGGGATTAGGATAAAAGCCCTATTTTATAGGGGTCAATGTGGGCCTTGTGTGGTATTTGGGGAAGAAGGACTAGAGGAAGTGGGGGGAGGATTGGGGAAAGGCATTCAAGACTTTTGGAATGGGACATTGGGAATGTGGGACTCTCATGGAGAGGGAAAGGAAGAATGTAAAAAAGATGTATGTATTTAATGTGTGATTTTAATGGAAAATGGTTGAAGGACTTAAACTTCTTGTGCTATATTGTTATTATATTAAAGGTGGAAGGTAGAATAGTTGGTAATCTACAAGTAGGATGCTTCCTTGAGATATTATTTCTACGTTTTTTCTAGGATAGAGAGTAACAAGGCTTCCCACTCGATAACCTTTGGAATATTGCACTATTGCCATGTGAGGGTAATAACTAGTCCTTAATGGTGGAAAGCAAAGGGGGAAGACTAACAAATAATTGCCTATAAACTAAAAGGTACAATAATAAGCAATAGACATGAACTAACAAGGAAGGCAGTTGGTTATGAATGGTAGAAAAACTGAGGGATTTTTTAAGGTGATACAGGCAACAAATAGGGCCACATGAGGACCTACAAGTGTAAGAAAGAAGGGAAAATAGTGGTAAAAGTTGTTATTAGATCCCTTAGACAACATCTAGGGGTGTTGAAAGTATTGCAAAACTAGAAAAAATAGTTAATATCGAGTTCTAACCATTTATCATGTTTCCCATTTCTATTTTCTCCCCCTTACCCCTTGGTTTATACTACTTATAAGAGGGTAGGTCTGGTCATAGGCAACAAATCCTTACCTACCTCATTCATTTTTGTATGACTTTTTATTTATTACTTGAATAGTTGTGGTAAAGTAAGTTAATGAGGGTAACTCTTTTTGTGGGATAATAAGGTGTTGACCTTGTCCCATGCTCTTACCCCCCTAGGCAATGGTAATGATTGGGGGTCACAATTTCACTCCTTAACATCCATTACTTTTAGCAAATGATTTTTTTATCAATAAATAACCACACAATTCCCTTCATAATAAAGTTAGTTTAAATCCAAGTCCCAATTAGTAGATCTAAAGATATATTAATCACCATATGTATTTGAATGAAGGGTACCTAAGAACAATTGTTCATTTTGTTGCAAAAGTGAGCCACTCAACCATGCATTCACCTAGTATTGTCTTCCTCACAATATTGCACTACTAATAACATTAAGGAACTTTAAGCCACATCCAATTTTGGTGAATGTGAACAAGTTGAAACCTTATAAGTATGTGGAACATGTAGTCATTCAATTAGTTATATGGATATTAAGTAGTTGCGATGCAAGTGATGCCATTGAATTGTAAAAAATTCAATCGCCAGTATTCCATACATGTTCTAATACTAGTAACCTAACAAGTTATACAAATACCACTAGCAAAAAACAACCTAGATGTCAATTTGTTTGTTAAAAGAATGAACATGAAGACCAAGTCTGTACACATGTGCATGTTAATGATGAAATGCAAGACAACATTCAAGATTTGTTCACTTACACCCAAGAGTTGTCAACAAGCCATGTTGACAACGTTTCACACATTTGGACATTGGTGCCCCATATGGGAACCATTATTGTGTCACTAAAAAAGGAGATTGCCAAGAAAAATAATTGTAGTTTCAAACATATTACCTTAACATGAGTGTGGCGACATTTGTTTATGGATGACAACAAATGTGCATTTCTTCTCGATGCACTCACTATAGATAAATTACAAAATGAATTCGAAAAGTTGTTTAAAAAGGTTGGCATGCATTGCAAAGGAACAAAAAACTAAAAGAAAGTGCATTATAAACATGAGAAAATGAAGAAAAATAGGTGAGGAAAGCACATTACCATTCAATGTTGTACCTTTGAGAGTATTGTTTCAAGGAAGACATCTATGATCACCATTTTTTATTTACAAAGAGGAGGAGGACAAATGTGATATGGAGAAAACTACAAAACAACATTGGTTCACAATAGTAAATCGGTAGGAAGTTTAGTGCATGTTGAGGAAGCTTTGCAAATAACACCAATGTTGGCAACAAAAAAAAATGGTGGTGCTTATAGATTCGAAAGAAAAAGAACATGTGATTAAAGAGCAATTTGAGAAAAAAACATTGACACCACTTGTAGACATTTCGGCACTAATCACATTAGCACCAAAACCTTGTTCTACACATAATGCAAACCAACCAAATACAACATGACAACATGTACCTTCAAGTTTGCATGTTATTAAGAGGTAGAAGGAAAAGATGTTCAAACCTATATTTCCAAAGGTATTGGTTTGCACAAGTGCCACAAAAATATACAGTAGAGTTTGAACGCATACAAGCATGGGTGAGCATGAAAGGATGAGAACGCGCCTCCGTAAATGCTACTAGTTTAATGCGATTATTTTAGGTCAAGTGGAAAATTCCACACCATTACCTTGTGTATTTTTTGAATACCTAGAAGATCACCATTGATGATCAAATTTTTGCACATGTGTATAATAAGTTGGTATGTATTGACAAACCTACTATTATAGCAAAATTCAAGATTTTTGACACACGTGTTTCAAAGTTGGCCATTTGCACAAAAATACGTGCAAAATAAGCACTTGCAATATTACAATCAAACCTCGTGCACATGTTGGAAGGACTAGTGGATTATTTCCAAGATGACACATATTTACAACATTTGATTTGTTACACTATAACAAAACATTTACTAACATGCGTGGGTAAGTTATTTCAACAATTGAGTTATGTTCACGATTACAAATTCAAAAGATCCAATTAATTGGGTTGGCATCATGTTCAACTAGATGAAGGAGTTATAACACTAAATTGTAGCTTAAACAACAATGCTAAAAGGAACTAATAAGGTGGTGGAAAGTAAAGCTATTTGCAACCATGTTCCATTAATTGGAATATTCATGCAAAATTGGTTTATGAAGGAAGAGACAACTAAACAAGTACCCCCATCATCATCCAAAGGTGCAAGTGGGTGTATAGAAAAAAAATTCAATAACACGTGTTGTACTCGTTGTTCATGACTTCGAACAGGTAATTAATCACCCAAGAAAATAACCTTGGTGGAATAGAAGTGTATGCATATTCAACCCCAATCTATTGTGCAATTAAATGCATAAGAAGATGAAGCTCCACCTCTTTAGCAATGAAAAATAATGTGAAGACAACGTGAGCCACAAACATCACCTAATTACAAAGACACATGATAGCGAAACTAGATTTCGATTTCACTTATGGGTCAAAGTTAGTGTGCACATGAGTCCAAGTAGCACTAGTCTCCTACACTTGCAATGGATGAAGACTTTCATTATTTCTAATAATAGGAACATATACATCAATAAGAGATGTTTGAATAACTTGAACTAGTTGGGTGACATACCACATCTAAACCAAAACTAATTCAATAAACACACCAAGATGAATCACAAATGGTGCACTAAGGTAGTGAGAACAAACCAAGCTATGTTGTAATTACTTCCACAATTACAAACAAGTTTGCTTATCACCATTTGGTATGTCTTCCAACATCAACTCACTGGATGTTACACCTAATTTTCATACACCAAGTGTTGTAACAAAGGGAGGTGGTGATGATCCACATAAGCAAGCAACAAGCATGTTCCAACAAGTGGTTAAGTATATCCAACATATGTCTATTGTGTTGTTATAAAGGTTGAAGTTAGTCAACTAGCAGGTGGTAGAAGAAAAGTTACAAGTTTTAAATTTTTTGGAATAAGCAAAAACACAAATCCAAAAATTGTAATAGGAGGTAAAGGACAAGGATAAACATATTGTTGGTATGCATCAAGACCTATTATTAATTATTCAAAAAAAGGTAAACCAACAATGATGAACATATGGAGGAATTTGAATGAGTCAAATAGGAAAAACATCATTTGCAACATGAATGTGAAAGTAAGAACAAGGAATATTGGTAAATGAAACAACAATAGGATGATTTGGTTGTTCAACAAAAGGGTTGGCAACATAGTAGCAAGGTTGTAGATTAGAACATACGTAACTTATAAACACAAATAAAAGACCTACAAATCACAACAGCCAAAGTAGTCAACAAGTGTGCGACTCTTAAATTTGCGAAGGAACAATATGAATTTGAGTCCTAAAAAGAAGTACATGAGTTGCAAAAGGAGATCACCAAATTGATAGGTATTGTCACCAAGTTGAAAAGCCACAAGCCATATTTTGCATACTACAAGTTGTGAAAATATGAAGACCTCGAGGGAGAAAATGTCTTACTTAACATGCATCATGAAGCATTGGGTATTCAAGCAGGTCATGAGTTAACAAAGTGGTGGGAAGAGGTATAAAATATGTTGAGGCAAGTTGTTGCATGAGCCTAAAGCCTGAACCTAGAACCTAAAGTTGGAACTTGAAATGGTAAAATGTCTTTTCACTTATACACATGCAAGTAAAACCCAAGAATTTAACCACAAAATGAATGTTATACATGTAAACCTATAATTAAATTTGGGGATGAATGTAAGCATCATCTTCATTATGGATGAAAAACATTAATTGAATTTACATGTTTCTAATATATAAAACTTCCATCAAAATTATGGATGAATGTTTTATTTTATCATTAAATTTTAATCAATGAAACTTTCTTTTCCCTTAATTTTAATTATTAGAGTTTCATGAAACACAATTTAATTTTATATGATATAACATTTGTTGAATAATATAATGTAAATTCCATTACAAATGTATTTAATGGCTATGGTTTGAAATGCCATTATTTCAATAAGTTTTAATTATATTAGTATTATCATGCTAACATCCATCCCATGGTTGTTATTTTTAATAAAGTTTTTTTTGAGCAAGTTGACCCAAGTTTTTTTTTCCTCTCCGAAGGTGCCATAATTCCTTACAAACCTATTTATAAACACCGTGGATGACAACGATGGATTTTGTTTTTAGTATTATTTGAAGGTGCTACAACTTTCATCAAATCTAACTAATGTTGTTGAAAACGATTGGTTTTGAATGCTTTAAATATTTTAAAACTACCCATTATCATTCATGAGAATGGGTTTTTTAAATAAATTAAAATTCAGTTTCAAGCACCTTAATTAGTTTTTTTCAACAACCTACTATCATAGATAACAATGGGGTTGTTTTTAATAATTATTTATTTTCAAGACGCCCATATATAATGTTGTTAACAACAATTCGAGGGGGAGGTTTACACTCATCCCATGACAATATTTTTTTAATTGCTTAACATTGTTAATGAAAATGATTTGTTCAACAAATTTTTTTAATTTATTTTAATCGGGCATCGCCATATTTTTCCCTATAATCACATTATCTATCATTATTAAATGACATTTAAGTTTGAAATGTTAATACTTGGACAACAAATGAAGATGGATATAAATTTATTTTGATTTAGTTATCTTACAATCATGGATGAATTTCATCCAATGATTTATTTATTTAATCCAATTCATAGATTAAATTCATCCTTGCAAAAAAGACATTCGTCCATATGAAATAATTCATCGATGGACACAATCATCCATGTAGGTGGATTAAAATCACATTAAAATTGAAGCTACAAGCTCTAAGCTCCAAGCTCAAACTTTATGCTCATGCACAAGCCATCTTCAAGATATGTTTAAGGAGGATTTACATCAAGTGCTACAACAAGTATGAGTTTATGGGTAGCTATATTAACATTAGTTGTAAATGTACAAGACCGCCTTTCCTTATTTTCAATACATTTTACTAGTATTAAGCATAGGGTCACCACTAAGTCGTCCATATTCTCAAGCAAGTCCTAATGGCATTAAACCAAATTTGCCTCAAAATAAAGAGGCACAATAGATACTAGTACATGTTGATGTACAAACACCAACTAACCTCAAAGGCAATGGTGTCATTCATGACAAATAACTGGTTTCACAACATGAGGTTTACAAGGTCAAAAGTTGTCATTTCAATCAACATAGTTTACTACTTTGTCATAGAACTTACAAGAAGTGGAATAGTCTACACAAGAAATGGAATAAAAATAATTAACAAAATTGGTATTGATTCCACTTCATTCACCATTGGTTGTTATTCCATTTGAAAAGGAATTCCACATTCCTTATTTGCAATTGGTACCTAGAATGGTAGTGGGTGAAAAATAGGAGGTTGAAATTAATGTGTTACATGATGCTGCACAAGTTCTTCAATAAAAATGAATGTTCATACTTATGTAGTAAGGATTTCACGTAGCAAGGATTTCAAGGATGAAATCCAAAGTACAAGGAGGTTAATATTAAATAATAGGTAGGTAAAGTGAATTGGACAAGTAGGCAAAGTGAAACTAGACAAGTAGACTGAACATGTTAAAAGTTGCAAAATTGGTTCAAATTTGGACATGAGGCAGTTTAGTTTTGAATTTTTGTTGTTTGATTTTCAAATGGGGTTTTGGAGGGAAATAGGGCAACATTTATTTTCCTCCATGTTTTTGTTGTGTATCATTTTTCTCTACAAGTTGAAATGTTTTGAAAGGACTAATTTGTGTGTGGCAAAACAAGTAGAGGTCATGCGAAGGAAAACTAAAAAGGAACTAATAATTTGCTTAACAAAATCTAATCAATACTAGTAGTTATAATACTTGTCAAGATTGCTAGTAAAAGATTTGAAAACCTATAGTTTAAGTTTCATTTTAATAAAAAATTTGAGTGTGTTTGCATAGAAATAAAATTTAGTATTTACCACAACCTAAAAGTGTAAAACTCTAATTTGATGTTGAAATATGTGTCCATGGCATGGCATTGCATGGATAAATATGTTCCTAATATGTTGTCACATGCATTGTAGACAAAATAACTAGTAAAAGTGTGAAGATTATTATGATTATGAATAGTTGAGGCATGTGAGTGTTGAGACTATTGACAATATCAAAACATTCAAACTAGTTAACAAACTTAACCAATTATATGAGTGTCAAACTTATAGGTTATGAGACATGCAAATAAGGATGAAATATGAGGTTCAACAAACCCGCAACTAAAAATGTGCAAAAATGTATTAGGGAGGCATGAAAATGTTAGAAACCAATTAATGCAACAAAATATGTAATAAAACCTAAGAGTTCTTTTCCAATGGTGTGTTGCCACATCAACAAGATGATCTTTATAATCAATTGTGAACTCCATGACGTGATCACATCCATGACAATTTGTTCCCATGTAACAAGTTAAAGTTTAGAATATGATCACATGCCAACACAAAATCATATGTTGCATAGATTATTGGTTATGTTTAGGGTCTTTTTTAAAAATTGTGATATCCAAATGTTGGCATTTCCCCCAAAAAATTAAAAATTCTACTAAAATTTAAACTAGAAAACCATATTTTCCCCCAAAAACTCAATTTGTGTGAAAAAATTCACAAAAATTGTGGAAAAATAATTGCTCACTAGGTCATCATTATGAAATGTTGAACAATTTTACAAATTTGTTAATATGAAATTTTATTGACATTGCAACCAAAACCTTTGGATACAAAATTCAACTTTTCCCACGCATTTATGAACAAGCAATCTTGGGGGGTGGGATTTTAATTTAAAATTAGTCCTCTAATCTTAGGCAATTTGGAAAGTAACTACTTTCATGCTTTCATTATGATACATTGGAAATTCCACTTTGCATTTGTTTTTATTCATTTTTTGTGTCTTCCTTTAAAAGGTAAAATTGCCCTCCCTTTGGTAGTCCATTAAGACTAGTGGTACTCGTGACCTTCGGACACCCATGGCTACGCCACTCCAGCCACCCTGAACGCGCAGTGGTCCTGACCGACGTTGTGCGGGTATCAAAACCAGCCATGTGTATCCTCAGGTTATTAGTTCGAGTATTTATTTCCTTACCCAACGTGAGAAAACCCAAAACCCCGGTTCTAACATTTTGAACCTTGGTTCTCGAAAGTTTTGGAAATTTCCGAAAACATGCTCCTCTATATAACCGCCGATTTTTTCGGTAGTGGGGGGGGGGGGGGGGGGGGGCGGGTTTTTGTTTTTTTTCGTTGTGGGGTGGCAGGGGGGGGTTTGGCTCTTGTACCTCACCTCTGCACCGCCGGTGTAGGGCATGTGATTGATGTGTTTTCT